>Ga0137423_1000074_pt1 | contig 40702 bp, 48 predicted proteins | sample EasRivERMZT600_2_FD_102326 | JGI IMG/M metagenome (GOLD analysis project Ga0137423, IMG submission 102326) | Soil microbial communities from meander-bound floodplain in the East River, Colorado, USA - East River MetaG ERMZT600_2 | ecosystem: Environmental > Terrestrial > Soil > Floodplain ...
CACAACGTCTGCGTCCATATACTTGAGGGTCGGGAAACCGAGCTTGCCGACCTCCGTACCTGCGAACCTCTGCTGTGCCTGCAACGAGGCCAGATAAGCAGCCCAAACCACGTTGTCCATCGGAATCAGGTCGGGGCGGTCAGCGCCACGAACAAGCTGCGCCCAGAGGGCGTTCATATCCGCTTGGATAGTTGCCGCCGAAGCGACGTTGCGAATCTTGGACCGCCAGAAGGTCCAAGTAACGCGGTCAATGCCGCCGTATGTGCCGGTCAGCGGGTCGAACGGAACTGCCGCGTTCAGGCCGGTAATTTCCTTACCACCCGAACCAGTACCATCAGAGTAGATACCACCGGCCACAAGGTTCTTCATGGTGGACTCAGCAACGTCAATCCGGGCAGCGATCAAATCAATCATCTGTTCCGGGCCGGCATTCTGGAGCATTTCCAGACCGCTAACCACCACCGGGCAGGCAGCCTGTTTGATATCGAACTGGGCAGCGGAAAGAACGTCCTGCGCGGCTACCGGCAACAGGTCATATCCACTGTACCAACCGGCATTGGCATTTTCTGCGAAGGAGAGTTCTTCGTAGATCAGGCGACCGCCGCTGAAAGTACGCATTTTTCCCTTCTGCGAAAGCCGCATCAGAAGGGCATTGTTTTTGGTCACGTTATCCGCAATCTTCCGCGAGCGGTGTTCGATTGTGGTTGTGATGATATCCGAGACATTGGGAAAGGCCATGACGTTTCACTCCTGAGAAAATGGTTGAATTCACATTTTTCACAGGGGTCAGCCCTTCGGAGTCGCCGCGCGGTGTCGGCGGCGCTCCGGCCTCATTCCAACACGCCACTGGGGCGCTGTCAAGCCCTTCCGGCGCTTGCGTTCCATGCGCGGCGCACCGCTTCATGAACATCGTCTGTATCGCCTACGCCGTCCCCTCCGGCCTCCAGCGGGGCGCTTCCGGGGGCGACAACGCTCGCCGCCGCAGCCTGACGCTGCTGGATACCTCCCTGCTGGCGCTGACCGTTCTGTAGTGCCAAAGCCTGCTGACGAAGTTGCGGGTTCTGGTACACAGCTACATCATAGGCATCCTGATACGTTTCCACGGCACCTGATTCGATCAGTTGCGCCATGCGCTCCGTAACATGGGGAAGCAGGGGATGGTCTTTGGCGAATTCATCAAGCTCCGATTTGGCAGCTTGTGACTCCATGCCAGAACGCCATTGCCGCATCTCTTGTAGTTCACGCGCGATTTCCGGGGGCAAAGCCTGTGGAGTCTGGAAGCGCCTATGAGACTCAGCCAGTGTCTCATTCAGCTTGCCGCCTAGTACCTGATTCACGGCACTCCGAATCGGCACACCATACTGGTCGCCAAGAGCCAGCAGAATCCCTAGCTTTTGAGCCGGATTTCCCAGTCGAAGGGTCTGCTCCGATTGGATAACCGTATGCAGGTATTCAACCGGGTCAACCTTGATATGAGAAACATAGTCCTCATATGGGGTCAATTCGTCCATCAGGGCTTGGGCGGGTTCATACTGCTGCTGGAGCTTCTGGATGCCCGCTGCCGTGGCTTCTTCTCGCCGGATGATTTCTTCCCGAAGTGGCAGGGGAATTGTGTTCCACTGAGCCTTGCTCCCCGGTGTCCATGCAGACGGCGGCTTGGATGGGTCGAGTTTGACCGGGGCTTCCGTACCCAATGCCGGAGTCTGCTGGCCCGGTACTGGCGGCTGCTGGCCTGCCGGGGGCTTGACAGGCTCCGTAATCGGGGGCAGTTCATCAGCCTTGGCAAACGTCCCGTCAGCCCTGCGGGGCTTGGCGGGGGCTTCACCGGGCGGCGGAGTAGCCTCTACCGGGGGCAGGGTTTCCGAGGCAGGGGAGCCTACCTGAGAGCCGGGGTTAGTATCATCAGCCGCAACAGTGTCAAAAGCGGCTTTTACATCATCATGCAGGTCATTCATACGTTACTCCAAATCGTCTGTTTCGGGGGCAAGGACGGGTTTGTAACCTTGTTCCAGCTTTACAACAGCCTCTTTCATATCTCTCTTGAGTTCTTCTTTATCTGGTTCAACTCCCCACTTTCTTTCCGTGAAGCTCTGCAATGCTTTTTCGTCGTAGCCGTCATGCAGCGAAACGCAGGAGTTTCGGCGGTTGTGTTCCGCTAGCTCCCGCTTGTTGTTAATTACAGAGCCGTCAACGGGGGAAACGAAGGACTCAAACGGCTTTGTATTCAAAAGTTGTGACGGGGTATAAATGCGGTTAAGCTCTCTGCCGCAGTCGGGGCAATGGTACTTAGGGTCAGCCTCGTAGTTAGCGAGGCTGCAAACCCTATCCCACCCGCGCTGCTGACGGCAACAGCCTGAGTACGGGTAAATCATATCCGCCTCCGTAGCTCTTTTGCTCTTGCCTTTCCCATGTCTCTGCCGCCACGGGCCGGAGCCGGGTCACGCTGATAGTCCCGGTGATCTTCAAACTTCTGGCCTACTTCCACAGGGACGCCGACCTTTTTTGCAAACTTGGGGCTATGGGCCACAGCCTGCATGAAGTTCTTTTGTTTTCCAGATGAATACGGCATGGCTTTACTCCTTGTTTGGTATCCCATCGCCCCGTGATGCTTCCGTTGCGGCCCGTTGTGCTGCCATGACCGCCCCTTGTTCGATTTGCTGCTGGCCCTTTTGCACGGCAATAGTGGACTCGATATTGGCCTTGTCCCGAAGGAACTGCAACTCAGCAGCGTTCTTCTGCGCTTGGAACTGCAATTCTGCCGTGTTCTTTTTAGCCAAGAATTCAAGCTCTGCGGCCTGCTTCTGTGCTTCCAAAGCCATAGTCGCCTGAGCCTTCTGCTGCTCAAGGGCCAATTTGCTCTGGTCGCGCTGCTGCTCCATAGCCATTTCAGTTTCAGCGCGTTTCTGTTCCGCTTCCATCTTCTGCTGCTCAGGGCTTGGCGGGGCCGGTTGATTGGCTGCTTCTTCCGCTGCTTTAATAGCCGCATCAATCATGCCCTCAAGCTCACTGGAACCCTTGAAGCCGACACTGGCAAACTTGATAATCTCCAGCATCAGCGGGCCAAGAGCCGGGACGGACTCAATGACCGGCATTGCACCCTGTATAAACTGGCTCAGAGTGGATACGAATTCCATGCGCTGAGTCTGCTGCAAACCCCAGTCGGCTTGTGTCAGCGAATCCGTTTCGATATCAATGTTGTATTTCAACAGGAAATCGGAACGAAGAATCTGCATCGCAGCAGGTAGAAACTGCTGGTCGTTTTCAGGGATGGTTCCGACAATAGCTTGCAGCTTCTGGTCGGTGTACATTTGCACCATCAACTCACCCATGATTCGGAGCATATCCCGCACGAAGAAAGATACGTCCCGTTGATAGGCGTTCATTCTTACCGAAGCGAACTGTGCCTTTATTTGTTGCGCCGCAGCCGTTTCGTACTGGTTGGTTGAACCACGGACAATATCGGCCATACCAGTGACTTCAAACAACTGGTTTTTCATGAAGTCATAGGTAGCGATAAGTTGCTGTAGGACTGACGTAATTTGGTCAATCGGGAACCAGTCAATAGTCCCCTTAACGCCTCCCTTGTCTGCGAACATGGCCCAGTTGTCAACCGGGATGAGCTTGTTTTCCGTGCCACCCAACATGCGCTGTAGCTCAGGCGTTGCTGAGTCATAAACGCCTGCAACCTTCACCGCTTCGATGATAAGGTTGATTCGGGCATACAAAATGTCCATTTCCATGTACTGATCTTGCGCGATATAGTAATCCGGCAAGGGCAGGAACTTGGCAGTCGGTGGCGAAGCGATAAGCGGCTTCGGGCAGGGCCAGAAGTCAGCCAACTCATAGGGGTCTCTCACCCGGTCAAGGACTTCGCCTGTCATGGTCAAATGCAACACTTCGCGCTTGCTCTTATCCCACATCTGAATGACGGAAGTTTTATCCGCGTTAATTAGCTCTGCGGAAATGCTGATAGTCGCGTTGGAGGGATTCTCCCTTTGGCCTATTGCAAATGACTTCCCCGGCCACTTCTTTTCGGCTTCCTCATTGGACATATGGAGGATACGGCCAGCCCAAGTGACCTGTTCCCATGCCCGTTTTGGCTCGTAAATGAAATCCTTCCAATAAACGATATCAATGGTCATTGTCTCGGGGACTTCACCAGCAGGCGGCACAAAGGTAATCCATGTGACGCCTAGACCGGGAACTAGCCGGTCAAGAATCGCTGCCTTTACCGCCGGGTCAAAATACTTGGCACAATGAATCTCGTAAGACAGCCCCCGTTCCATAATGAACGCTGCCACGCGCGCCGCATCGTTTTCATAGTCGCCTTTATGCAGGCGAGACACAGACGGCTTCGGGAGACTGTTATACAAGCTCTCTTTGATAACCGTTGTGTTACTGTAAAAGAGGTTGACCTTCTTAACCCCTGACTGCATCATCGAAGGGGACATACTGGCTTCGGATTCGCGGTCGTCTTGATACCGGGTTTCGATCTGCGCTCCGCGATCATGGAATTTCTGCGAAAACTTGTTCCATGCCTGTATCCGCTTCGGCCACGGATTTTTCTCGGGTTCTTTACCCTTTTGGGCGGTTCTTTCGGCGGCCATTTCAGATTCTCCTATGTGTCCGTGCTTCCTCACGGTCTTTGAACAGATTTTCAAGGTTCAAGGCACGGCCAAGAGGGGTATTGAAATGTGTCGGGCCGCGTGCTACCGTTGTCCTATTCCGGCTGATATGCTCAGTGACGCTTTTCGATAGAGCTAGCATCCTGAATCCGTCTGCGGGGTGTGAGTTCTCATCATGGGCCGGTTCGGAGCTAAAAACCTTCGCCTCATCGTCCCATTCGTAGTGATACGCCTCAAGGCGCTCTAACCCCTTGACAACGTGCGGGTTTGCCGTATTAAACCACACTACGGGCAGCATTGCACGAACCGCCTGTATTCCCATCGCTACCCGCATATTGGGGACGATATAGGGAACCAGTTTCCGGGCTATGAAACGGTCTTGCGCGGAATACTTGGTTGCAAAGGTCTTGTTTTTGGCATCATGGGGCAGGGCAGGGGTGCCATAAGCATAGGGTAGCTTCTCCAGCTTATCCAGCCAATCGTCTGCGTCACTTCCTACCCCTTCTAGGAAGTCAACTATGTGTACTTCCCCGTTGACAATCTGATAGAACCATATAGCGGTCGCATCGCGGTGGCCGATATCCCATGCCGTGAATACGGGTAAGTCCTCGATAAATGGCTCGGGAAATTCGATCTGCTGGTGTTCGTATTTACCCAGTAATTTACCGAAGATACTGCCGTAATTGATACCTTCCCAAGAGCAGAAGTATTCTTGTTCGATAATCTCGTCTGCAACGCCTTCGTCACGCTCGGATTGAACATTCTCCGGGGTGATAATTCGCCGCCCGTCATTACGGAAGGTATCGTTGACCGTTTTTGTGCTTGTAAACCACTTAGAAGCCGTTTGAACATTTTTCCACTGTTTATACGCATGATTCTTGCCTCGGGGCGTGGTGATGAAAGCGGCAAAACCGCCGTTCTCCAAAAGGATGGGGCGCACAAAGTCCCATGCGGCAGGGTCAGAGAGCGCCCATTCTGAGAAGATTACGCCTATCGGATTGGAGCCGACTAGGCTATTGTAATTGTCAGAGCCAACTACCTGATAAAATGACCCGTTTTTCATGCGGAGAGTCATTTCATTTTCATTGGACACTTCAACCATATCCTTTGGGAAGGCTTGGTTAATAATTCGCCGTCCATTGAAGTCAATGCCGTTCCACACCACTTTCCGGCCTTGGTTAAGGGTCGGAAGTAGGTGCCAGTAGGTGCCTACGCGCATCTGAGAGGTCACGGCAAGGCCGTTGATTCCGCAGGAATCTTTACCCGCGCGACGATGCCAGTTCAAAAAGGCACGTTTTTCGTATGGGAAACCCCCATCCTCAAATAAATAGTCGAAAAACTCCCTCTGGTGCGCCATAGGGAACCAATCGTTCGGCAGCCGTATGTTCTTGTTGGGCCGGTAATCACGCATCAGGTGGCCCCACTCTCACCGAACTCAAAACGCGCGCTACGAGAGGCAACAACGGCCCGATCAACCCGGCTATAGTAGCCATAAGGTAGAATGGTGTATTTTGACCCTTCACTACAGTTACAAAGCCTCGCATTGTAGCCATAAAAAGCAAGGCCAATCCTGCTGCAAATAGGGCACTCGCACCATTCATAGGGCATATCAGTCCCGCCGCCGGGGAAACAGGCATAGTTCTCATCACTGTTCGACCCCGGTGGCCCAGTCATGATATAGGCCATATGCTTTGTATGATTAGCAAGCGCACACGCCTTGCTAATCTCTGCCTCCGTGGGAGAAGTCCCTTTGATTTCGATAAAAGCCTTCATGCCGGGGAGCCAGAAGTCGGGCAGGTAGTAATTACCGTTAAGCCGGTAGCCCTGTGGCTCATAATCATACCGGATGCCAAGGGTGTCAAAAAATACCGCCCAACGGGCCTCAGTCCGAGAGCGGAAGTTATAGCCCTTGTATCGGGTTTGTAGAGCCTTGTTGATTCGGGGCATAGGTTTTGGGGGGTGTAGGGGGACGATAGCCATTATCTGACTCCGGGTAAGTGTCTGACGGCTAGGAAGTATAGCCGCCCGTGAATACTGCACCAGACTCCCACTCCGTCAACGATCATCTTGCCCTCAAGGAAAGATGCCCCGTTCTCGGGCGTTGACCAAGCGAAAATCCACCACTTTTTAGCCCAAGGCGGGTTCGGCATTTCGCTTCCTTCCTAGTCCTAGCAGTTTGGCGCATACCGCGCAGTAGGCATCATCGCCGGAGAAAACGAACCCTTCCCGCCGTGCTGATTTCTTGAGTTTCAGCCGGGGGATATTTCCGTATGTGAATCTCCCCTCACTGGGCTTGGCACAGGAGTTACATACTATCTCACACCAGATAGCGATAGCCATTTCATTCCCCTTGTGGCACTACCTTGACGTTGAGCCTTTGTGCCTGCCCTTCGGTAAGCATATCGGCCAGATTGATCTGGATATTTACCCCGTTGCCTCCGCCGCCTCCTTTGTTCTCCTGCACACCGCCAAAGTGCTTGAGCAGGGAAGTCAACTCAGGAGCATGGAATTTCTTCTTCCTGATATGGCTTCCCTTTGAGGTCACGATATCAACCAGTTCCTCCCCTAGCAACTTGGGCATGATTTTCATGATCTGGTTTTCTACCCATTGGTCATTAATCAGCTTATGGGCTGCAACCTCCTTCTGCAAATCCGATATGTATGCCCGTACAATCGGGTTGTTGTAGAGCCTCTGAACGAATGCGGGTGGAACGTCCATCAGACGGGCAATCTTCTTGAGCGAAGTGCCGGACAAGACGAACTCCAAAGCGAATTGCCTTTGGATGGGGGTCAAATTGACGTAGCCCTCCGCCCGTGCGACCGAAACCGCTTTCGATATACCCGTCGGGGTATCTTTCACCCATGCGGATTCGGGGTCAACTCCCGTCAGGGGTACTGGCATTTGGCTCATTGGTGAATTCCTTTACCGTGGTGCCGTTACGATAACCAGCCTCGTACCCGCGCTCGTATCCTTGCAAATACGCTTCGTACATCGAATGGTTTAGCCAGCTTGGCTTGGGTGGAAACGGTTGGGGGAATGGCAGTTGTCGGGGGTCTGGTTGTGGCACGGGTTTGTCCACTATCTTCTCCTTGATTGCGGCCACGAAATTTCAATCCTTCTGCGGGGTCGTTCATGACAGTTTAATCCAGTTATTGCCGAAGGCTAGAAACTGCATCCAGCGCCAGAAACGGTTAGGTACTTGCCCTTCATTGGGTATCAGGGTCAAGCATCCTTTCATGCCGAACAATTCGCACTTCCATCCACTCGGCTTCGGAAAGTCCATAAAACGTACATGGATATCCTCGGGTACTTCCAATCCGTTAGCGGGGTCTATACGGGTCATTACCTTGCTCCCTTTATATTGCGTTCTATGCCACCGAGATTTGGCATCATTTTTCCTTCTAAAATTCCCCAGTACCGGGAACCCCTACTGCGCCTCACTCGGGATATGATCGTCAGCAAGTCGTACAACGCATCCTCATTACCTGCCAAAGCCAGTCGCCTCGGCAATCCGGTGTAAAATACCCAGTCTTTAGGGATAACCAAGCCGCCAAAGGCTTCGACCCGATAAGGCATGGTCTCCATGTTAAGAATCGGCGTGTCCATACGGTCAGGTATATCACAAGGGGTCAGGGATAGCAAGGTCTGGAATTGGTCAGGGTTAGGTGGGTCTCATTTGGTGGCGAGACAGAGTAGGGGTGGTGAGGTACTAGGTAAAATGGGGGTTGGGAGACCTCGGGATTTTCTGTTTGGTTTGTTTTTGGCGGGTGGGGGTCATACTAGCTAGCAGTCGGGGGTCGTTTTTCCGCCTATATACCGCCCTACTCCGCCGACCGTGTCTCAGAGGCCGCTAGACTGCCTCCTGACCGCCCATCTGCCTAATGCTACCGCCCGTCTGCTTTGGCCTTCGGTTGGCACGGAAGGTGCATGGCCCGCGTTGGCATGGTCTGTGCATGGGGCGAAAGCGCCCCCCGTGCGCTGGCGTATTGCTGCGCTGCAACATGGGCGAGCCGGGGCCTATGCTGCGCTGCAACATGACAGCCGCCCCCGTTCCGTGCTACGCGCTCCAATGCTGCACCGCAACATGACACCGACCCCCGAAGTGTGCTAGCGCCTACGCGCCGCTTGACACCGCCCGCCGACTGTGGCAGGGCCGGGTGTACTACCTCACCAACACACCCCCAAGCACAGACCTCCGCCCGCTGTCAAGCGGTTTACGCTTGGCACGGTTCGTGCATGGGCCGGGGGCCAAAACCCCCCATGCGCTAGAACCGCCTAGAACGCTCTCAGAGCCGTTCACCCCCCCGACCCTGTACCAGCGCCGCTCCCCCTCGGAGTTATGGCCTCCTGCGCGATTTAGCCTGTTTCAGCGAGGGGAAACCGAGGTTTCAGGCGCGGGGGACTCTGGCAGCGATGGGCGGAGCGCGGGCGGCCCCTCCACCGCTCCCAATCCGGGCAACGCCAAAGGTCTCCGCCCCGTCAGGGGTCTAGGATCAGGGGTCACACCCCCTTTTCACATTGGCTTAAATGGGAAGGCCCTAGCTCATGCAAAAAAACAGCCTCCCTCTCTCTCATGTGTTACTTAAAACACCCCTGACCCCCTAGACCCCCCAGACCCAAACCCAAGCAAATCAAGCACTTGGCCGGGGTCAGCCCTCCGCCTAGGGTCAGCCCTCACCCATGACCCTCCCGGCCTTTGGCATAGCTGACCCATGCTCAAGGGAGGGGCTTGACGGTAGCCAATATGCCGGGTGTACAATGCTTGCGAGCCAACCCGGCCCGCACCGCCCAACCTGAACGGAGCTAGACCCCATGACCATCAAGACCCTCGCCGCTGCCAAGACCGAACTCCGCACCGCCCGCATGACCATCACCAAGCGGGACGGGGAATACCGCGTTGCGTTCGATGCCTCTTGGAACATGAGCCAAGCCGACCAAGAAGCTACCTCCTGCTACACCGATGATTTGACCGATGCTGTCAGCACCGGCCAGCACATGAGCCGCACCATGACCCTCAAGGTGTCCCCCCCGGCCCTCGCCCTGACCCGGAACGAACTGTGCTTGTTGGAGGCCCTGACCAATGCCGAGATTCGCACCGCCCGCCGCCAGTTGCAGGCCGTGGTGAACGCCCCGGAGAGCTACACCGCTAAAGCCCTCGCCGTGCATCTGGCAGAACTGCAAGTGCTGACCGCCAAGCTGGCCGATGAGCTAGACGGCAACCGCCGCACCGCTGACTTCCTGCCCCTCCCGACTGCCTCGGCGGCCCTGTAATGATCGCCGGCCTCCTCATCCTCTCCACCGTGGCGGGGCTGTGCATCTTCGCCGCCATTCGCACCGCCCTCCGTTCCATCCTCTAAGGAGCTACACCATGACCACCAAGACCCGCGCCAACGCTCTCAAGACCCTCTGGTTTGTTCGCATGGAAAACCGCAAGGACGGAGACCGGATTGTGTATTGCCTGACGGCTACGGATGAGGCCGAGGCAATCGCCCTAGGGCTGGAGGGCATCGCTGACGCCTACCGCGCCGACTACACCCGGAACACGGCGGAGGCCATTTGTCAGACCCGCGAAACCGTGGAGTATTTCCAGCCGGTCTAAGGCCCTAGCCCTAGCCCCCTGCCAAGGGGGCTATATCTAGACCCTTCACCACCCCGCCCACAGCCCAAAGGAAACGCCGCCATGACCACCGCCACCCTCGCCGCTACCTCCCCCTTCACCTTCTGCTATTACGTCAGCACGGGCCGCCTGAATGCCATGTACACCCTTCGTATGTTCCGGGAGGGTGGCCCGGTCTCCGCTTGGTACACCCCGGATTTCTACCTCTGCAACCTCAGCACCGACCCGGTGAAGGCCGCCGCCAAGGCTGAGGAATACGTTGCCCGTATCCGGGGCCACCAAGAGGGGCAGGGAATCACGGTCAACCTTTGCACGGAATCGGAATACACCGCCATGAAGCGCCGGGGCAATCTCTCCGCCCGTCAGACGCACCAAATCGCCACCATCGAATCGGGCGTGTTCCCCTTTGGCAAGCATGGCGGGGCCAAGATCAGCGAAGCGCCCGCCTCCTATCTGCTGTGGTTCGCTGACAAGGCTAAAGACCCCTCCGCCGATGCCGTGATTCAGGCCCTCGCCGCCGCTTGCTACGGGGCCGCCTTGGAGGCTGGTCATATCGCAGCCCGTCAGGCCGTCCGGGATGCTCAGGCCGAGATTGACGCGCTCTCCTGCCACGTTGGCACGGTCGGCCAGCGGCTAGACCTGACCGGCACCCTGTTTTACTGCTTCATGAAGGTGTCCGAGTTTGACGGTTCGACCTACTTCATTAACAAGCTGCGCGTTGGTTCAGATATCGTGGTCTATATCGGGAACCAACTGGGGGAGAAGGGCGAGACCATCACCATGCGCGCCACCGTGAAGAAGCACGACGAATACAAGGGCATCAAGACCACCACCGTTAACCGCCCCAAGGTCTCCAGCCGAGGCTGAGGGGGTTAGCCCTAGCCCCCATAAGGGGGCTATATCTAACCGCTTCACCGCCCCGCCTAGAGCCTCTAAACCACCACCCGAAGGAGCTACACCATGACCACCGAGAAAACCGCCCCCGTTGCCTACGCTTGCCTGACCTCCGACAAGGCCCGGAAACTGGCCGCCGAGTTGCTCCGCCTAGCTGACAAGGTGGAACAGGCTGCGACCGTTGGAATCGCTGGCGCTTATGCCTACGTCCGGGAGCATGAACTAACCGCCGAGACCGGCGAGGCAGATATCCGCGTCCGGTTCCGCATTTCTAACGACCGTCCCGACCGTTCATAAAAATAGGGGCCGGGGGGTATTGCAATTCCCTCCGGCTTCCCTGACCATATCCCTACCGGCGGCAATCTCGCCCCGGCCCCGGCCACCGGCCAACCTGAAAGGAGTTTCACCATGTCGCACCTTGCCGCCCGCTTCGCCGCCCCCGTGCAGTTCCGCTCCGAGTCCCCGCTTTCGGATGCTCAGATCATGCGCGTTGCCCCGTCCATCTTCGCCACCGACGCACACCACAGCCGCAGCAGCCGTTATTCCTTCGTCCCGACCGTGGAGGTTCTGGCCGGTCTCCGCCGTGAGGGTTTCGAGCCGTTCATGGTCGGCCAGAGCCGGACGCGCGTTGCCGACAAGCACGAGTTCACCAAGCACATGATTCGGCTGCGCCATGCCTCCATGATTAACGCCGCTGAGGCCAATGAAATCATCCTCATCAACAGCCATGACGGAACCTCCAGCTACCAGATGCTTTCCGGCATGTTCCGCTTTGTGTGCATGAACGGGCTGGTTTGTGGTGACGTTTCCTCCGATATCCGGGTGCGCCACAAGGGGAACATTGTGGACGACGTGATCGAAGGCGCGTTTAGCGTGGTGGACTCCTTCAAGCAGATTGAAGATCGCCGCGACACGTTCAAGGCCCTCACCCTGACGGGCCGCGAACAGGAGTTGTTCGCCGGGGCCGCCCTCCTGACGAAGTACGAGCCGGACGAAGTGACCGGCGCGACCCCCATTCAGGCCAGCCAAATCCTCCGCCCGCGCCGCTATGATGACAACGGCAACGACCTTTGGAGCGTGTTTAACCGGACGCAAGAGAATCTGATTAAGGGCGGTCTCCGGGGCCGTACCGCGACCAACCGCCGCACCACTACCCGCGAGGTTGCGGGCATTGACCAGAACGTGAAGGTGAACCGCGCCTTGTGGACACTGGCCGAAAGCATGGCCGCCCTGAAGGCCGCCGCGTAACCCGCCCGGAGGGGGGCCAATCCCGGCCCCTCTCCACCCTCCCGACCCTGACCAGAGAGACCCGCCCCCATGACCACCGCCGCCGCCCGTGCCGCCGCTGTATCCCCTGAGACCGCCATTATCGTCCCGGACTATCCCTATGGGTTCCGCCTCCGCTGCAAGCTGCGCGTATGGGTGGAGTACAAGGCCGGAAAGGGCTTCCGCTATTGCACCCAAACGAGCAACCCGAAGAAGCCCGGCGAGGTCTGGAACAAACCAAAGGCCGGAACATACAGCCGCGTCAGCATGGCAATAGGCGTTGACCCTTTGGGCCGCCTGTACCCCTCCGCCCTGACGGAATACTCAGACCTTGACCAATACGCCGCCTTTGAGGCCGCGCACGGCCCCGCCCTTAGCCCCCATGCCGCCGCCTCGCTGGCGTACTTCAAAGCGGTCAAGTCAGCCTATGAAGCCAAGCGGGCAGAACTGGGCGTTGACAATATCTACACCACCACCCCCGAGAATCAGGCCGCTTTGCAGGTTGCCGCCGTCCGGGTAATCCATGCTCACACCAAGGCCGGAACGGCGTACTGAGAAGGTAGGAGGCCGGGGGGCTTGACACCGCCCCCGGCTATCCCCGACCATATCAGCACCCCGACCAACTGAGGCCCGCCCCATGACCACCCCGCACAATCACCCCGCCAACTTTGGCCGCCACGTTGAAGGCTGCGCCCGCTGCGCCGAGTTGAAGGCCGGAGCCGCCCCAGTTCAGGCCCCGTGGTTTAAGCGGGCCAAGGCCGACACCGCCGCCCGCCTTGCCGCTATCCGGGCGCACGATTGCCGCGCCTCCGGGTGTGGCCCTGTTTGCACCGCGTTTGAATGGTAAACCCCGCCCCTAACCGCCCGAGGATTAGCCCCATGCTCCCGAGTCAAGATTCCGTCACCCCCGCCGCCGCTGCTGCTGCCTCCGCCCCGGATGCCGACACCGCCGCCCTCATTGCAGCCTATGAACGGGCCGTTGCAATGGCCGGAGAAGTCAAGCGCCGGGAGGCCATGTTTACCGGGGCGTTCAACGCCGCCGAGAATGCCGGGTATGAGTACGATAGCCCCGCGTGGAACGTGTTTGTCTTTGCCTTTGTCTCGGAGTTCCCGCCGATGATTTGCCTAGACGCTCAGGGGTTCTATTTGGCCCCTCCGGCTCCCCACGTTGGCGATGAGGGCTGAGTCATGGAAATCAACACATACTTCCGGCTCAAAGACGGGCGGCTCTTGGACTGTACCTATTCCCTCCGCCTTTGGTACTCCGTCCGGGATGAGGAAGAAGTTGTTGAGGTCGGAGACCCGGCCTATACGCTAGACGGCGAGCCGGTCGAATTGGACGCGCTCCCGCGAGGGCTATATAAGGTTGCGAACCGGCTCTATATGGCAAACAAACCGGACTACGGTTACACCGAATGTATGGAGCCTTGGGATTACCAGCAAGCCCGGAGGGAGGAAGAAGAACCCGAAGAACCGGAATATGAGTACGAACGCGACCCCATTTATCCCCTCGTTATCGCATAAGGAATTGCCCCCATGAACCTATCCGCTACCCTCGCCGCGTTGTGCATCTTTAACGGGCTGAAAATCTCCCCCGTTCTGGCTTCGCCATCGCACCGTTTCACCCTCCCTTGTGGCCCCATCTCTCCCCGGTTCACTCAGGCGGAAAGATACCTCAGCCAAGCGTTCCCGAAGGATACCGGCCCGGATAAGGCCGTGTTGATTGCCGAGGCCGTGGCCCGGTTTGCCCCGCTGGAGGTATTCAATGGAGCTATGGCCGCTGCCCCGTGGATTCGTGGCGCGATTGGCACCCTGCAATGGTCATTCAGGGAGGCCCACGGAATCGCAATTCCAAATGCTGAGGACATTGACCCCGCCTCATGGTTTGAGGATTTGGAGGGGCTGGTTATCCTGTACGGGGAGTGCGCTTTCCCGAATCCGACCGAGGAACAGGCGCGGGATATTCGCCTGCTTCGCAAGCTGGCAAACAAGGTCATGGATAGATGGGACGAAGAAGAAGGCACCGCCGACCCGGAATCGAATCAGGGCTATATCCAAAAGCTGTATGCAATCGCCAACGCCATGCAGGAGCGCGACCAGCTTTTGACCTCTGTAACCCGCATCAGTAACGCCCGGAAGAACAAGCCACTAGAGCCGGGGCAGAAATATCCGTTTTAAGTAACAAAGTAGTTGACACCGGCTAAAATACCCTTACCATCAGAGTTGCAGTAACCACCGGGCATCCCGCCCACCAATAAGCCAAGGAGTTACACCATGAGCAAGTCCAAGACCCGCGCCCAAATCCTCCAGATTGCCAAGCTGGCAGTATTCGGCCCCAACCCCGGCCAGCCCCCGAAGGAGTACGCCGCCGACCAGATGAAAGGCCGTGGCGATTCGTTCGGTATCGGCCAGTTCCGCGAGACCGGCAGGAAGCTGGTAGTAGCCGAGGAAGTCAACGGCGTGGCATTCGTCACCCTCTGGCGCTGCAAGCTGACCGAGGCCGCAAAAGATGATGTGATGGGCTATCAGGTCATTGCCTATGATCTGGCCGGTGGCATCCTCCATGCTTCCCCGCTGGATGATTCGGCCCCGAAGTCCGAGCCTCCGGGCTGGAACCGCTACCGGGAAGTCAAGGCATCCGTGGCCGCACAGGGCGATGATCTGATCTACGCCGCCGTGAAGGGCCAGTATGATGCCACCGCCGCCCGTCTGGATGAACTGGCGGAACTGGTCGAACTGCTGGCCCCGGAAGTCGCCCCGAGCGATGCCCCGGAAGCCGCCGCCGAAGAAGCCTGATCTAGCTGCCTGATACGGCAGCCAACACCAACGCTGCCGTAGCAGGACACGTTCTGATCTATCGGCCAAACGAGGGGGCGGCAACTGCCGCCCTCTCACCCTAAAACGCCGCTGAGGGGCATCAGCGAGCTTCTAGCCCGGTCTCCGATTCCAGTTGACACCCGGCCCGCGCTGATCTACCCTGAACTTAGCTTAACCGCCGAGCCGCACCCCGCGACCCCGGTTAAGCAAGAATCGTGCCAACCGCCACCCATGCAAGAATCGTGCCAACCCCAGTCCCTTACAGGAGTCTCACCCGTGAACGATATCCCTGACCCCACCGAATTCGTTGTCCAAGTCATTAGCACTTTGGGCCTGTCCCCGAAGCAGCGTTTCAGCCTCGGCGTTTCCCTCATCGCGCAAGTCACCGAGGAAATGAAACCCGACCCCCATCCGGGCAACCCGTTCCGGGACGTTTTCATGGATAGGAATTACCCCTTTGAAACGGCAGCGGCAGGGCTGGCCGGATTCCTCCAGAACATGAAGGATATCGGAGTCAGTACCAAAGCCGGGGAGGGTTTGGTTGTGCGAGTGGAGGCAGAACCGGCCCCCGAGGCCGTGGACAAAGCCGACCCCGCTCCCCCGGTCGCAACCCCCATCCCGGCTGACTTGCAGGACGCGGCAGGGCGGCAGGTCGAACCGTGAGCAAGCCCCGGCCCGCAACTAATGAGGGGCTGATTGTGGACAGCATTTTCAAGCTGGCCGCACAGTTGAATCCGGGGCAGCGCACAGCCGTTGCATATGCCCTCATGCAAGAGGCCACAATCGTTGACTTCGCCACCCAGTTAAGGGCTAGCCGATTTCCGAAGGCTAGTCAGGAGTTGATTCTTGCCGTTGTTCGTGCGACGATTAACACCGTAATCCCACCAACCTAGGAACCGCCCAAATGAACGAAACGATTATCCCCTCCACTGTCCCCGCTCCCGTGGCCGAAGCTATCCTGCATTTCATCGAAGCCGCTACCCGATTCGCAATCAACCTCCGGGCCACCACCGAAAACCACGGGCAGGATATCGCCGTCCCGGCTGACGCAATGACTGGGTTTCTCATGATGCTGGATTTCATTCACAGCAAGCCCAAGGGAATCGTAGTCAATGAGGACGCGATTCGGGCCGGTATCAAGCCCATCATTTTCGACATTCACATGATGGGGCTGATTGTCGAATATGTCGCGTCTGAGGCCATATCGAACCCCTGCGATTGCCCCGTTTGCACCGCACACAAAGAAGCGGAAGCCATGCGCGAATCCGCCGCCGTTTCCGTGAAGCATTAAGCCCCCCGGATAGCCCATGTTCACCCCGCAACAAGTAACAGAGGCGCTAGACCGCCTGCAATCCATCACCGGCAGGGACGATCTTATCGTCCCTGTTCGGAATCACATTGACTTCCTGCGGAACGAAAACATGGCGCTCCACTATGACGCTATGCAGGGAATCCGCACTCGACCCAAGAGGGGAAAAGATATGCCCAGTCTGTCACCCGTAGTCATTCGGGAAAACGTGCGTAAAACCACCGAGGGCGTTATGCGGAACCGGCGCTATATCAAACGCGCCCGCCGTGAACGCTGGCTTGATCTGAGCCAGCAATACGCTGTCGAAATCGGTAGCTTTATCGGCCTGCTGATTCTGATTGGCCTGTACTGGGCTGCTGCCCTTTGGCTGATCGCCCCGGTGTCGCAATGAGCGCCGCCCGGTGTAGCTGCCGCCAGTGTGGACGGCCATTCCGGGTTAGGTCTGTGGACGGGCTACGCTTCGCGCGTAGCATCGTCCTTTCCCACATAGATAAAGAGGGGTTGTTTTGTACCCTCGCTTGCGCGGCTACATATGGCATCACCGCTGCCAAGGTAAAAGAGAAGGAACGGCCCCATGAGCAACCCTCTATACATTAACGGGGTGGAATACGCCGCCGATTTAGCTATGGCCCGAGTCAGCCATAACGGCAACGCGCGTCTGACCCTGAACGGGGCTACGCTGCCCTACGGAACAAAGCTGTACGTCAGGCCGGAGCCTACCCTAGCCGACCTGACCCATTTAATCCGCGCCTTACAAGCCAAAGGCGCTGACCGGGATTTCCTTCTTTCTCTGGCTAGGTTTGCTTTATTCGGATTGGACGGTTCAAATGCACCTGTTATGCCTGATAGTGTATGCCCTGATAACGCTGGTAGTAATGGCGCTGGTATGGGTAGTGGTGGCCCTGATTCTACTAAGTGACGGCACCGTGAATTTTGAGACCGTCATAATCGGTAGCACGATCATAGCCCTTTGCACAGGCGCGGCAATGTGGATTAAGGACACTTGACGAATTCGATTTTTTCGTGATATACTGGCAAACCCGCCCCGGAACCCGCCCATGATTACGATTCAAAAAGACCTGTTTATTGTCCCCGCAAAGTGGACGGCCCGAGTTAGGGGCGCACCGGAGCGGAGATACGTCAGCACAAAGAAACACTGGCAGCTAGGCGTAAACGCTGCCAATAAACACTTTCTCCGGGCTAACTTTAATCGTGCTGAATTCGATGAGTTAGCTTGGAACCTCGCACGGCCCGTTGGAGCGACACCCTTGGGCGGGAATGGAACCGGGCGGTTTCCAGTTGCTCCAGCGGGCCTGCTTCTACACCAAGGAGAAGGGCTGGATAAGGCATACGGTAAACATGCCTTTGCCCTGTTTCATGAAATGGGTTCCGGCAAGTCCCGCACCCTCCTAGAATTGTGGAAGCAGTATTTCAAGGAAGGCCGTATTGTAGAGGCATGGGTTTTCTGCCCCAATACGCTCACCGGAAACTGGCATGAGCAAATTGATATATGGGCACCCGAGTTAAAGCCCTATATCGAAGTCTATGGAATCGCGTCCCTCCAGTCCGGGGGATTGCCTGACCGGCTCATGGCACGGGCGCACAACGCTTTGGCGGTAGCTGTGGACGAATCCCAGTCTATCAAGAACTTCAAGGCTCGCCGGTCTGAGGTTGCTCAGGCTATCGGAGCCAAGGCCGCGTTTAATACCATCCTGACCGGCACCGCCATTACCAAAGGCGTAGGAGATTTGTTTTCGCAATTCCAGTTTCTTGACCCCAAGATTCTAGGGTTCCGATCATACTACAGTTTCCGCAATCGCTATTGCATCATGGGGGGCTTTGAGGGGAAGCAGATTCTAGGCTACCAGAACCTAAACGAATTGCTGGCTACACTGGAGCCATATACGCACGTTGTATCCAACCCGGTTCAGTTGCCGCCACAGGCGCACGAAACGCGGAACATAAAAGTATCGGCAGAACAGAAGCGGTTGCTCAGGGAGCTAAAGGCCCTCATGGCAACCCAGTTAGACAACAAAGAATTGACCGTAGAAAATGCGCTCTCATTCTTTACGCGCGGGGCGCAAATCATCGGCGGCCATTTTGCCACGGATAGCGGTATCATTATCCCACTGGAGCAAAACCCGAAGCTGGAGGAACTGAAAGAGATTGCAGACGCGACCGAGAAAAAGATAGTAGTCTTTTGCCGCTTCGTGCCCGAGGTCAAACTCATTCATTCCACGCTGGCCGATTACGGGGCCGTGCGGATTGACCCGGAGATAGAGGAACCAATCGAAACGGTTAATAGGTTCCAGAAGGACAAGGATTGCCGTATCATCGTTTCGACATACGCACGGGGGAGCCGAGGCTTCACCATGACGGCAGGTAAAATCCTTGTACGGTATTCTGGTACGTTTGAGTATGAGCATCTGGTACAGTCTGAGAAGCGGATTCACCGCATAGGGCAGGATGAGAATACCCTAGTGATTGACCTACTCGCCAACGTGGCCCTTGACCATCATATGAGGGACGTAGCTGAGGGGAAGCAGACCCTAGCTACCCTTGTCTCAGACAGCCTAGAGAACCCTAAAAAGTTGTTGACAATGTTCGATGATCTGTTTTAAGCTGAATCCGCCACCCCACCCAAAGGAACCGCCCCATGAACAACCTGACAAGCCTCATCGAAGAAATGAAGGAACTGGACTCCGAGATTACCGCGTTGGAGGATACCAAGAAGCCCCTCCAGAAGCGGTACGACGAACTCCGCCTTGAACTCATCCCCTCCGCCATGGCTGAGGACGATATCACTTCCCTGACCGGAACCTTTGGCCGTTGCACCCTGACCAGCGACCTGTACGTTTCCGCCCCGGACAAGGCCGCGCTTCACGCATGGCTGAACGAGTCTGGTAACGGCGACCTTATTCAGCCTACGGTCAATAGTCAGACCCTTAAAGCCTTTTGTAAGGAACAGTTGAAGAACGATTTTGACTTCCCTGACGGGCTGCTGAAACTGACCCCCTTTTCCCGCGCTGTCATTTACACCAAGTAGGCGGGGGCGCTTGCCGGTTGGCGCTCAACCGGCCTTACTGACGGAGAACTGAAATGAGCAAGGCAAAAGAATTGGAACCGGCAAACTTGGGTATCACCCTGACCAGTGAACGCCCCTCCTATATGAACCCGGATAATGGCAGGGGTTCGGAGGACGTAACCAGCGATGATATCACCCTCCCGCGCATCGAAGTGTTTCAGGCACTTTCCCCGCAACTCAAGAAGTCTGACCCCAAGTTCATCGAAGGGGCGGAACAGGGCATCATCTTCAACACGCTTTCCGGGGAACTGTACGGGGATACGATCACGTTCATTCCCATCGTTTTCCGCAAGGAATATATCGTGTGGCAGACGCGGGCGGCGGGCGGCGGTTTCATTGGCACGTTCCCGACCGAAGTAGAGGCCGAGGATTACCGGCTCAAGCTGGATAATCCAGACGATCATGAGACCAATCTCCATGCCGTGAACTTCGTCTATGTGGTCAAGGCAAACGGGGAATTGGAAGAAGCCGTTTTCTCATGGTCTCGTTCCAAGCTCAAGGTACACCGGAAGCTCAACGCTTTGGTGCAAATGTGCCGGGGCGACCGCTTCGCCAAAGCCTACAAGCTGAAAGCGGTGGAGGAAAAGGGCAAGAAGGGAGAGTATTTCTCCTATGACGTTAAGCCCTTGGGTTTCGTGTCCGAGGAAGTCTATGTCCGGGCCGAGAACCTTTACAAGCTCATCCGGGCCGGTGAACGTGCCGTGGCATATGGTACGAACGAAGATGATGCACCGGAGCCTGAGTCGGCTGTGATGTAAACCACTGGCCCCGCCCTGTACTGGGGCGGGGTCTTTACTCCGAGGGTTTACATGCCTGACATTCTCGCCGTTGATACCGAAGCCACCGGCCTAGGCCCGATAGACAGGGCAATAGGGATATCGTGGCAAATTACCGGGTACGAATCCCGGTACATAGACCTGCGAGTAGATGGGGCCGGGGAATTCTTAGAAGTCCTAGACCGTACTGGGGGGATTCCCCTAGTCGCGCATAACGCTAGCTATGACTATCGCATGAGCTACAATGCCGGTGTCCGGCTCCCTCTGGAGCGGATACAAGATACCGTCATACGCGCCACGCTCTTAGATGAGCATGAAATCAGCTACTCCCTAGACAATCAGGGAGAGAAGTACCTTGGCCGCAAAAAGCAGTCCGAGATATACGAACAGCTAGCGGCCATGTTCGGGGGCAAGCCTACCCGGTCAGCACAGGCGGGCCGAATCTGGCAAGCGCCAAAGTCAATGGTCGAACCCTACGCGCGTCCTGACGCGGAACTGTGCCATGACCTTTGGCAGAACCAAGAGGAACGGATTGCCAAGCAGGGCATAGAGAAGATAATCGAATTTGAACAGTCGGTAATGCCTACCATTATCCGGGCTGAAATGCGGGGTATCCGAGTCAATGAGGAAGCGGCCCAAGTTGCCGTTGACCGATTGACACAGGAGATTGACCGCCACAAAAACAAGCTATTTGAGGAAGCCGGGTGCGTCTTTAATCTAGACTCCCCGAAGCAGGTTGCGGCCCTGTATAAGCCCCGCCAGATTGACGGAGTATGGTTCACACAGGACGGTACACCGCTGCCTGCTACGCCCGGAGGGGAACCGAGCTTCGGCGCTGACAGCCTTCGTCGTATTAATGATTCCCTGGCCCTTGGCATCCTTGAAACGCGCAGCCTGACAAAGACCCGTGACACGTTCCTCAGAGGGCATATCCTGAGCAACGCGCATAACGGCAGGGTTTACCCGAAAATCCACCAGACCAAGGGTGAAGATGGAGGCACGGGAACGGGGCGGTTTTCATACACTGAACCGGCGCTGCAACAAATACCCTCCCGCAACATAGACATTGCCAGTGTCATTAAGCCCATTTTCCTACCCGAAGAAGGGCAGGTATGGATGGACGCGGATATGCACTCTTTTGAAGTACGGACGTTTGCTCATCTGCTGAATAACACCGATTTGCTGGCCGCGTTTAAGGCCAATCCGCTTATGGATTTCCACCAGTACGTTGCAGACCTAACCGGGTTGCCGCGTAAGGCGCACTATGCGGGACAGCCCAATGCCAAAGAGCTAAACCTCTCTATGATTATGGGTTGCGGGGACGGCCTAGTTGCCATGAAGCTAGGGCTACCGTGGGAATGGGATGAATTCAAGAAGGGTAAAGAGGTTTTCCGCTATCGGAAAGCTGGCAAAGAGGCAACGGATATAATCGCGCGTTATCATCGCATCCTTCCCGGCGTTCGGGAGTTTGCTAGACGCGCCCGTGCGACAACCAATAAATTCGGATACTTGGAGACCTACATGGGGCGGCGGTTGCGCTTCCCCAGTGGTGTCAGCAATCACAAGGCACAGGCTTTGGCAGTACAGGCGACAGCCGCCGATATCAATAAGCGTAACTGGGTTCTGATCGAACAGGCGCTAGGCGATGAAGGTACGCTGCTACTCAATACGCATGATAGTTACGGTATGTCAGTCCCGCGAGACTGGCAACCTGTCTGGAAGCGGGTAGAAGAAGCCGTCCGTGATGGTTTTCCGTGGTGCCGGGTTCCCCTTATCCTTGAGCTATCAGGGGTAGGCAATAACTGGGGGGAGGCCATAGGGCTATGAATGGCATTAATGTTGATCTAATCTTCTTCAAATCCGTTGACCAGATGGAGCAGGAACGTGCTATATACGAGGCTGCGTTGGTCTATATTCGCATGGGTTTTAAGATACTGCCGCAGAAGCGGGACGTAAAAGGATACCTAAAGCATCTAGGCATTGATTGTGCCACGGATAGCCCTGACGTTATCCGGCATTGGTTCGGCCCCGGTGGCGTTTATGCGGGATATAATATCCTCGGCGTTTGCCCGGATGGAATCGGTGTCATTGACGTTGACAAGCACGGTAATGTAAACGGGTTTGAGAACGCGGGCCTTGACCTAGCGGATATGACCGGGCTTCGGGTAATCACTCCGGGCGGCGGTTGCCACTTCTATACAAGTGACAAAATCTCCTTCCTGAAAAAGATTGCTGGCATTGACAAGAAAACCGCCTGCCTGCTGCCCCCGTCAACGGCTAACGGGGTACGCTACCAATGGGATACGGGCGGGATACCGGGTTCCATCCCTGAGAAGATGCTAGAGGCGCTAGGAGGTCAGAAGCCCAAGCCAAAGGGCGAGCCAATCGAATATGCTGGCGTAGCGCCAGAGGAATTCCTTAAAGAACTCCTGACATACTTCGACCCCGGAGGCCCTTACGATGAGTGGTGCAATGTCGGCATGGCGTTGCATGATAATGACCCCGGCCAAGGCCACCTAGATATCTGGATTGCTTGGAGTGAGAATAGCGAGAAGTTTAAGCTAGGGGAATGTGAGCGTAGATGGGATACCTTTAGCGCCGACCGAAACAAGAAGGTATCTTTGGCATGGATGATCTACGAGGCTCGCAAAAGGGGTAGAGTCAACACAGCCTCAGACACTAAGTATTCTGGCATTAATCAGGATGCCTATGAAACCGTCATGAAAATGAACGAAGATTACATGGTCACTACGCAAGGCGGTAATCGTATCATTCAGATAGACAAAGACTGCGCCCCGGCAAGCCTCGGAGAATTCAAGGGATTGGTAGCCGCTAACTTGCCTCCGATTATGGTAGGCGAAAGGTACGTTCCCGCTGCCGATTACTGGCTGAAAAGCAAGTACCGGCGGCAAGGCCGTATGGTCATGGAATACCCCGGCCAAGAACAACTGGGAGATATCAACAAATGGCAGGGCATGGCAGTCAAGCCGATTCCATGCGAGCCGAGCGAGATTCAATTCTTCCTAGACCATACACTAAACGTCATATGCAACGGCAATAAAGAACACTATGAATTCCTGCTTGATCTGCTAGCTCAAAAGTTCCAGAAGCCGCTAGACCTTATCGGCATTGCTGTAGTATTGAAAGGCAAGGAAGGTTCAGGCAAGTCCTCATTCGGTGAAATCATCCGTTTGATTGTCGGTCAACGCCATGCAGCGAAAGTCTCTAGCCGAGACCATTTACTAGGGCCATATGCAGGCGGCATGGCGGATATGATTTTCGTATCGGGCGAGGAAGCCATATTCTCAGCCCACAAAGGCGAGGCAGAACGGCTCAAGGCGCTGATTACCGAATCCCCGATTGACTGGAGCGACAAGAACGTAAAGCATTGGCTACAGAAGAACTGCCTTTTCCTCATGTTTACGGCCAATGAAAACTGGGTTATCCCGGCAGGCCAAGACAGTCGCCGTTTCCTAGTGTTGAGGGTTAGTGATGATTACATGAAAGACGACGCCTATTGGGCCAAGTTTATGCCGCTCATGGGAAAAACCAATCAGAACCTCCCGAACAACCCCGAATATCTCGGAAGGATTTTGTATTTTTTCCTCTCCAGAAAAATCACGCACAGCCTTTCCCGTGCGATGGTCACAGACGAACTTGTGGAACAGCGGAAATTGACCAATGCAGATTCAATGGAAGCTGCCTTTGTCGAATGGGTACGGCAGACGTTCATCAAAGCGAACGAAGATGAGACCATGATTGAGGGGGCAACTAAGGACTTTCAATTCCCCGTAGTAACCTTCAAGGGAGAGCAATGGATTGAAGCCGCAAATCTGTACACTGATTTCAGGCGATACTACCAACGCTATCATTCCAAAGGTCGTGGCATAGGCACAGACGGAGATTTCAAGAACCGATTGATTGATTTAGGCATGGTGCGCCAGCGTGTCAAGAAAAGGCTGCTTAAAATAGGCGCAGGAAAGTACCCCGGAGAGCCAGATTCAAAGGTAACGATAACAAAAAGGATACGCCCCGATTTACTAGAAGAAGCCCTAGCTAAACAATATCCCCTTTTCATGGAGTTAGATGATGAAAATGCCGAAGAAGATTAAAGATGAAAATGACTTCCGCCGGTACATACATGCCGTGGCCGAGGAAAACGGCTGGCACGTTGACCATGTGGAATCCCCGCTGACCAGCCCCGGTATTGTTGATCTGATCTTATCGCGCGGCGGTGTAACCCTTTGGCTGGAGTGCAAGGTGTGGCGGGATGGTATTCATGTACTCCCGTCACAGAAGAAATGGCACAGGGATATGGCAGCGGCCCGCAACTCCACGGATATCCTATGCTATATTGACGGGCGTATCTATGCTCATAACGGCCCCGAGGCTACCTACTGGTCTCCGACCGCTCATGAGTGGAGAGGCGGCACAGTGTTTTTCATGGGGCCGGACACCGTAAGATGGATGCTGGAAAATGCCTATGACAACTTGAAGCCGCAAACATTCGCAGCACCCCCTTCCAGTACGGAGCTACGCGAAAAATCGAACGGTCACGGCGGCCAAGACCCCCGAAACTGAGCCGATAAACGGTCAAATAACGCTTGACAACCCTGAATCCCTTCGTTAAGCTCTGGTTTCGATCTGGCAGCGCCTTGGGGGCGACCATGCCAGAATCATCCTCCCGCCCCCTGACCCCGAGGAATTCCACCATGCACAAGTCCCTTCTGGCCCTCGTCCTGCTGTCCCTGACGGGCATTGCAGCGGCCCAAGACGTAACACCTGACGTTTCCATCCCTCTCACTCCAGCCGTTGAAAACAACGTCAACACGAACGCCAATTCCGAAGCCGACGCAAACTCGGCCAGCTACAGCGCCGCAGGGGCATACTCCGACCAAGGCCAGTCGCAGACGCAGGGCCAGTCGGCCACACAGGGCAACGCCCAGTCCACTTCCCTCGTATTTGAGGGTACGAAAATCCCGAAAGAAACCAACACCACTGTACGCACGAATACTGCCGTGCCGTTGGCTGCTGCCGTCAGCTTCTCAAGTGACTATTGCGGCGGCACCGTTGCGGCGGGTGCAAGTGGCTTCGGTGTGAGCCTTGGTGCAAGTGGCCCGAAGATGGACGGCAACTGCCAAAGCCTCCGCCGCGCTGAGAAGTTCGGTGTCGCGGCTGTCACCGCCCGGAATCTCGGCAGCATCGAAGCCAGCGAAAAGCTCATGGCAATGATGGTATGGGAGCTATGCACTTCGGAGAGCAACGCTCGCCGGGGTGAAAACCCGCCGTCCAGCCAACATGCTTGCGAGGCTTTGGGCCTTGTCGGAGCCGAGCCAATCCGGTCAGAGTTTGCTGCCGCCAGCGTACAGCAGGCACAGCGCAGCGAACAGTCGGTTCAGTACCCCCCGGAAGCTATCATCACGGGTAGCGATGGGAAGTCGGCAAAAGTGTTCAAGAACTGACCGAGCTTTTCCACAAAATCCTTTCCAGAAAAATCCCTATTGGGCTTGGGGGCACCGATAGGGATAAATCCCGCCCCCCATTCAAGGAGATTCACCATGAAGCGTTTCCTTCTCGCGGTTGCTCTGTCCGTCCTGTCCCTGTCTGCCGCCGCCGTTGACCTCGGCGTTGCCAGTGGTAGCTTCGGTTCCGCTGCACAGTCGCAGGTTGGCTCCCAGTCGGCGGGTGCGTCCAGCGCAGCCCTGATCGGTGTCACCGGCCAACAGTCCTCGGCTGTGGCAGGCAATACCAGCTTCGGCGCTACCCAGTTGTCCGGCAATGACAGCGCCGCCCAGTCGGGTAGTGTTGGCTTCACCGTCCAGCAGGGTTCGGCGGGTGCGCTTGGCTTGGCGGCTTCGGCCAATCAGAATCTCGCCGTGCAGACGGGCATTGGCGAGGGCATCAACAACATGCAGACCGTTTACATCTTCCTCAGCCCGTAATACGGCCAGGGAAAGCACAGGGAACGTGCTAGGACGCTGCCGGGGTCACTCCCGGCAGCTTTTTTAGGAGAGCGAAATGCCTGCTGCAAACGAAATCAGATACGAACAGTTGACTGTGTATGAACGGACGTTCATCGAAGTCACCGAAGCGTTCATTGCCAGCGGCCAGTATGCACCCGGCCCTTTGGTATTGGAACTCGCCAAAGATGCCACGGCTGCTATCCTGTCACATATGGGAATCTCTACCCCGTATCTGGCCGCAGGAATTGAACCCCTTGACTATGAATTCAAGGTGTGGAATAAGAAGCGTTAAGTCTGTACCCTCGGCACCGATAACCAATCCCCTTGGCGAAGGTGTCAGGATAAAGCAGGCAGAAAGCCGGTGTCCTTACCCGGCCTATGTACCTGTAGGATGCCCCCTCGGATAGCTCCCCCAAGCTATAGGGCGTCCCCCCGGCCTGTCAGCGTGAGCGTTCAGGCCAGAGGGTACAGTCTTAACGGTTCATGCGCTGCTGCTATTGGTAATCAGGCCATAGGTAGCAAGGGCCGTCAGCAGGCTAGTCAGGGCAGCGTTACCAGCCCTTGAACCTGTCACCGTCTGCTTAGTCTGAGCAGCCGTACCATAGAACCCTATGCCCGTTGCCGTTGCAAGGCTCAGGCCAGCCGAGCCTAGTATCATCATCTGTGTACGGGCCGCACCTTGGAGCCATGTATGTGTACCCGTAGCACCGAGCGCGGAGAACACTAGGCCACCGGCAACGTTTGAGTTCTCAATAGCGAACCTGCCAGTGAAGGCAACTAGGCCAGTATATTCAGTGGCATAGTCACTTATGGTAGTGCCTAGGCTAGAACCGGCTTTCACTATCCATCCGAAAAGCGACCCCGTTGACGTATCCGAATTGGTCATTATCAACTGCCGCCCAACGCCTGTGAAAGCACCAGTAATGGACATTGGGGAAACAGTCAATACCGCAGGGGTCATAATCAAGTGTTGATTAAACGTAATACCATTGTTGGTAAACGCGGCCCTTTGAACCGGGGCCGCGCCGGTCTGAATGGCAAAGGTATTTGCCGAGCCAACCAGCCGTACCAATTCGCCGGTCGTGGCATTGCTAAAGAAATGGTAGGCATCATTGGCACCGCTAGAGTTAGATTCGTGGGCACCGAATCCGCCCTGTCCTTGAGCCTTGACAATGACACTGGTAGGCCCGAAGAATGTGGCATTGCCAGTTGCAGCCAGCGACATTTGACCAGCAGCACTACCCGCACCATTGGGCCGCAGGGCAATAGAACCAGCGCCCGTAGTAGCCAGAATGGCAGTTGTCGTAGAGGATATGAAGTCCTGAGCCGCTGTAATCGTGTTAGTGAACGTGGCTTGACCCGTGCTGCTGATACGCAAACGCTCTATACCGTAATTGAGGTTTACACCATCAAGCCGGTCGCCGGTCGAACCAGTACGGAAGGACAAGCCCATCGGCATAGCAACAGCAGAGGTAAAGTTACCCTCTGCAACGCCGCAGACAGAGGCAGCGTAAAGGAACTGAGTTTGGTTCCACGAAGTTCCCGTTCCCCACTGACCGCCGAAGGCCATAATACCAGTCGTATGACCGTTGGCAATAGCGATACCATCCGTGCGCCGGAAGCCAGCACCGAAGCGACCGCCAAAGGTTGCATTGGCATCGTTCCGTGCGCCGACAGACTCCACGTTAGAGAGATTAGACAGGCCGACCGTAGCCGAGAAATCGCCTGCCCGAATCCGAGCCTCCGCAGCATTGCTAACCGGGACTACGGTAAAGACAGGGGAAGCCCCCGAGATTGTAACCGGGCCAGTCAGTCCAGCCGGGATGGAAAAGGCACCATTGAATGTAGCAGTCCCATTGAATATAGCAGCCCCGGTAAATGTAGTGCCGAAGTTGAACGTCACCGAGCCATTGGAATTGACACGGAAAGACTCTTGCTGAGTGCCACCAGATACCCGAGTATAGAAACTCAGGTAGGCAGGATAGAGGCCAGAGCCGCCAGTCCACGGGCCTTCCTTACCACACACAACACCCGCAGCATGGCGCTCCGCACCGGCACTGTCTGTGTGGCTGAAAGACAGTGCAATGTTGACACCAGCAGACGTATCGTAATTGGCCGCACGAATACCGGGAGCCGCACCATTGATAGGCAGACCTGCACCGATACCATAGACCGACAGCGATTGACCAAGGGAAGTGTCCATGAAAATCGTGTCTTGGACACTAACGGGGCCGTCAATAAATACCGCGCCCGTTGCCCGGTCAATCTCCATAACCGTGCCAAGCAGACCGCCAGCATCCGTATAGCGCCGCAGCACCCAGTTAGAACCAGTGTTTGCGCCGCCCTCAGCTATATCATCTGCCCCTTCCGACCACCGGGCAAACGTATTGGTATAGTAGTATATCTGGCGCAGCGTTGCCTGCGGCCCAACAGGAGCCGGGACAGTCTCAGCCCATGCAGCGTTCACCCGGCCATACAGAAGGCCGTTGATCGGAGCTTCGGAGATAGACCCTGCCGTACCAATGCTGAAATTCGTGCCACCTTTGGCGACAATCCGGGCCGTAGCTGTGTTCTTGAGGTCTGTGCAATTCTTCTGCACAGCAATGTAGCAGAGCATGGTTGCATTGACCAGTTTCGCCGGATAGACTAGGCTGGCATCATCCACGCTCAGTTGCGACAGCGCGGAGATAAGGTCAGCATATGCCGCTTGGCCGTACAGCAAGACATACTCACCAGCCACAAGGAAAAGCCTATGAATAGTCGCCGTCGTGGCCCCGCCCGGTATCGCGGTTATAACACCCGCGCCAAGGGGGTCGTATTGCGTGACCGGGACATTCTGAGTGGCAGCACTAATGCCGCTAGTACCAGTAATGGGGAAGAAACTGAGGTCGAACACCGCCGGGAAATTCCCCGTGTTCGGGCCATTAAGGTCAATCGAATCTCGGCCAAGCGAGAAGATGATACCGGCCTGAATGTCAATATGGAACGGGCTGGCAGCGTTTGGCAAGACCTTACCGCCTGATACCAAAGTGTTGTTGAGAAGGTAGGCCGTATCATAGGCGGCATAAGTCATATCGCCATAGATGGTCGGTTGCGTAGTAATCTCATTGATCTGGCCGTTCAAGTGAGCGACCGTGCCAAGCATGATATAATCACGCGCCCAGTTGGGGCTAAAGTTGCCGGTAAGCTGGATGATCTGGCCGTTGGAATTGACTGCCAGTGTGGTAGTCCAGTCAACGGCTACGTTCTCAATGGTCACATTCTGACCGGCCCACGTTACCTCCCGCACACCGGAAAGGTCGCGCGCGGAGGGCTTGACAATGCGGCCTGTGCCGCCCGGTACGAAAACGGTAGTCGGATTGACCAGCGTAATCGAAGGATAGATGCCACTAATGGGCCTATCCCAACCCGTCATTGCAGCCTGAGCAAACCCGGCAACGCCACCACTGGCGGAAATGATCTGCCATGTAGCACCAGTGAAGGACAGTAGATAGGTACGGCCTGCAATCAGGTTGCCAGCAGCCAACGCGCTGCCGATATCCGTAACGATAGGCACGTTCGGATTGCCGCCCCCAAGGGGGATGCCATTGACATTCAGGGTAACGGCGCTGGTATTGGTTGAGGTCGGAATCAGTTGCACGATCTGGCCGACAGTGAACGCGCTAGCGCCACCGGGAAGGGTAGCGGTAATTGCATTGACACCGGCTACCCCTGTCAGGCGTGTATGTTTACCGTCCTGTACCCATCCGAGAGAGGCATAGTTATCCCGCAGTACGGGGTCGCCAACACCCGTATGCCGGAACCCGCCCATTGGCAGGTTAGCCGTTGGCACCGTCTGACCGTCCTTGGAGAGCGATTGGGTAATCGCTGCCGCAAGGTCATTCATGGTTGTGTTCGCCCAGTTGCTAGTGATTAGCGTCTGAGTGACAACCGGATTGCCAGCGGGAAGTTGATATGAACCACTACCATTGCGAGGCATTTTAGTTCTCCAGTATCAGTGGCTAATGAACCGTTCGGCTTCGCCACCAACCGTTAGCTTTGCAGCCGTTTCCGCTGCCTTCCAATCCAATGCCTTTTTCCGGGCTTCCGCTTCCGCTATCTCCTGAGCGGTTCGATACTGTGTCCGGGCCTTTTGTATTTGCTTGACCGCTTTATTGGTGGGCAGGCCAGCGTCTATGGCATCATCAATGAGCCGCTGCATATGCTCAAATCCGGTCTGAGCCTGACCTTTAGCCTCAGTAGCGTTTCTCAGGGCCGAAGTTCTCAGGGCTTGAACCCGGTCTTTAAGGATAGTCGCACCTCTCTCACCAAGGTTAATCAGTTCATTGAGACTTTGACCTGACCCGGCGACACCCTTATGCGGGTCAGCCATAGACGGGCCATAAGTCTGCCGAATTCTTTTCATTTCACTAACATAGGGCTGTAGTTTAACGGAGGCAGTTTCCGATAGCTCCCCGATCTGCTTACCCGCCGCCTTTCTCAGCGCCTCTACCCGTGACTTAACACCCTTTTCAGCCGCTTCGGCTATGCCTCTACGCAAAGGATTGAAAACAGGCAGCGCCTTAAACGCGCCCCATCCCATAGGTATCGCAGCATTGATAGCGCCGCCATATAGTGCATTGGTAGTGCGGCTTTCCTCACCTGTGATCGGAGCCAAGGACGCAACGCCAGCCCCGGCCAGCCCTTCGGCTCCAACCGTAGCCAATCCAGCGCCAAGGCCAGTAGCACCAATCGCAGCGGGGGCCGCAGCAGCAGCCGCGACTGGGATAGCAAGCTGTGAGCCATAGCCCAAGAACTTACCGATTTGACCTGCCGTGGAGTCGTCCAATTCTGTATTGGTCAAACGGGCATCGGCTTCATCTTGTTTCAGGCGGGCAGTTTCGGCAGGGTCGTCGGTTGCAATCTGCTTGATACCTCTCCATGTAGAATCATAGGTCTCACCGAAGCCCGCCAGCGCATCATAAATGGGGTTGCCAGTCAAGGCAGACTCCCGCTTTCCGGGGGCAGGGATACGGCCCACGGAGTTTATGATATTGCCCTGCGCGTCAACCGGAACCTTTGGCTGGCCTAGCTTGCCAAGCTCCGGGGCAGTAGCCGGAGCCGTGTCCTCTGGCATGGACTGATATCTAGCGTACAAAGCGCGGCCCGCAGCCATAGCCTGCGCGGCCCGCTCCGGGTTACTAGTATCCCGTGCAGCTATCGCCGCCTTTTTGATTGCCGCTTGAACTTCCGCACGGGTAGCCATTTTAGCCTCCGAACAGCTTCATTGCATCTTCAAATTCTGCATCACTTACCGGGGGCGCTGGCGGCTTATCAAGTGGATTCGTTACCGGAGCAATCGCCCCGCTCTTTTCACCGCCGGGACGGAACTGCCTCAAATCATACTTGCCCTGTGCAATCTCCCAACGCTTCTGCCGAGCATCAATATAGGCTTGGTGGAAGTCTCTCATACCTTCCGTAAAGGCTTCAACGGTCTGCGCCCTGCTCATACGAGCCATAGCGTTCTGCGCTTTATCGCCCTCAAGATTGGTAACTTGACCACCACCTTTGATATACTCAAAGGCAGGCAAGAACACTTGGCCCTTCATCTGCTCCAGCCTTGCCAAAGCGTCAGCGGCAGCAGTATTGGATAGACCAATATCATGCACCAAGTCCTTGAATGGGACGTTACCCAGTTTGGCCCATACGCCCTTGCCGACAATCACCGGCAGGCCGGGATGATTGACTAGGGCCGGGATATCCTTGTTCAGCCTATCCAGACCCATATCCATCTTCGGCAACGCATCCCGAGCGAACTGCCGGAATTCGATATCGCCTTTGGCTTCCGCCTCCGCAGCAGCCTTTGTACCAGCGGCCCAAGCAAGCCCTTCGGCCTGCCCGAGTTCTGCCGTAATTTGAGCGTTCTTCTTTGCAAATTCCACTTGCGCGGCGGTACTCATTCTGATAGGCGCTGCCCCAGTCGTAGCAGCCGGAGTCGGAGGCACCGGAGGGCCGCCAGTCATGGGGGCAGATACGCCGTCCGTCATGGATGGAGTAGGGCCACCCGCGACAGCCGGAGCCGGGGGAGTGACTGCCGGAGCCTGTGTCTGAGCCGCCGGGGGAGCCGGAGGCTGAGGCTGATTAGGCTGGAGCGTATTCGGGTCGGTAGTTGTATCCGGCTGGCCTTCCGTTACCTTGGAAGCAACGCCACCAGACACATTGATAATCTCGCCGGTCAAATCATCCCGATAATTCGTGCCGTCATGAATGGCTTTCCGGCCAGTATGACGCATGGAACCATCAGACATATGCAGGACGATTGACTTGTCCGAAAGAATGGACTTGGACGATACATGCGGAGCCTTGCCGATAAGGCCGGTTGCGCCTTCCTCGCCAATCAGGCCGAGATAGGCGCGTAGAGCTTGCTCATTTGGAACTGTGCCTTCGGGGCCAGCCATAGGAGCGCCACCGCCGCCACCTTGGGGAGCCATGCCGAGCATAGCATTGATATCGGTAGCTGCCCCACTCGGTTCAGCCGGGGGAGCCACCGCCGCAGCCTGAATACCCGCCAAAGGGTCAGCCGCGCCGGGAACCGGCAGCGAGGTAGTGCCAGCGGCCTGTGCCTGAGCGACCGCTTCCGGGGGTGCGCCCTGCATCATTTCCGCAGCCATAGCCTCCTTGAATTTCTTCTCAAACTCAGCCGGTGGAAGGTTCTGAGTTTCTAGCACCGCAACCGCCTGTCCAAGCCTCTGATTTTGCTCAGGGGAAAGTCCTGCAATGTTCATCTTGACCGGCTGTGGTGCAGCAGGCTCCGGCATGACCGTTGGATTCTGGCCCGAGCCGATACCGAGATAAGCGGCAAGTTCATCCTGATTACGCGGGGGAGCAGGGGGCGCTTCCGGTGAGTCGGGAGTTTTCACCTTCCCGGTATGCAGGAATTCGCGCATCTGGTTATCATCCAGAGCGCGGCCACGGTCGCCCTCATACAAGGCCAATGCGTCTAGGGCTTCAATGCCTAAGTCGGCGCCAGCCAATTCCTCAGCCAACCCGCCGCCCTTTTCCTGAAAGGGGGCAGGAGCAGTAGCAGCCTCCGGCCCTCCTGTCATTGTGCCAGCAGGGGGAGCGCCAGTGGCCGGGAAGCCAGCCGCTTCAAGCCCCTTACCCATACGGCCCTGACTCATGAAACCCTGAGCAGGCTGACTGACCGGCAACCCGTCAGCGCCAATCTGCTGACTGGCCCTGATAGCGCCTTCCGTCATAGCCGTATCGTAATCTTCCTCGGCTTTCTTGGCCTTTTTACCAGTCAAGTATTCACCGAGAAGGCCGCCGCCAACTTCTGCGATTGTGCCCAGTGTGGACTTAGGCGCGTACATGGGTACGGTATCAAACAATCCGCCATGCACAGAACGCTGTAGCTCCGGGGTCTTTACCGTCCGAACGTCCTTGAACTCACCCTGCGCTTCCCGCAAGGCTTTTGCAAGGCGCTGCCGCTTCTTGATATCGGCAGCACTCGGAGACAGTTCTTCCAGCATGAAAGGATTGTATGCCATTTCAGTACCCTCCACCGCCCATCATTCCGCCACCCATCTTGCCCCGGTTACGGAGCGCCATTGCCTTGAGCCGCTGGCTAATTGGACTGCCCATGCCACCGCCCATGCCACCGCCCATGCCACCGCCCATGCCACCGCCCATACCGAAGCGATTACCGGGGGGCATAATGCCACCGGGAGAAGGGGTAGCAGCAGCACCACCCTGCTTACCGGGCTTGGTTGCCAAAGGGGTTCCCATCGGCTGCTCACCTAGCGAGCCTGCCATGCCGGGGTCTTGCGGGGGCAAACCGGGCAGGGGCGTACCCGAACCCATCGGCCCGCCATAACCACCAACGCCCCCCTGCATGGCCTCTGCCGAAGCATCCTGAAAAGTACCCATGTTGGGGTCTGGTGGAGCCGTTGCAAGTTGCTGAGTACCGGGCATGGCCGTATTGGTCATTTGCCCCGGCACAGCCGCAGCCGAGCCACCCTTGCGAGGCTTCCGAGCCATAGCGCCGCCACCGCCTGCCATTGGCTGCTCGCCCATTCCACCTTGGTCATAGAACGCCATGTTCCCTCTCCTGTTTAGCCATGTGCCGGAAGGCACCTAGCAGTATGCCGAACAAGCCGGTGTAGTTGACCTGCAAGAATCCATCTGCCGATTTGGATACAAGCTCAGGAACGAGGTCAAATACCTGCTGCGCGGAGATACCAGCATCCGGCAGTTTGGTGTCCTTCCACTTCCAGCTAATCGGGATAAGGGAAAGCATGGTATTGTATGCGGCTTCATCTGCGATCTGTTCGATATCCTGTTTGAGTGCAATATCAGATGCCTTGATAGCAGCGCCGCCGAGTTGCGCCATAGAGTTCATCTTGGCATCGCGCGACTGCATCTGCTGATTGTATAGCTGTGCCTTCTGCGCGAAGCCCTGCTGAGTGGCCCCGGTAACGTCTGCCGCCTGTGCCTCTCCGGCTGTGTTGAAGCCTTGGAAACCGGGGGTCTTGACACCGCCGACAAGACCTTGCGCGGCCTGAGCCTGCTGCCAAGGCAGCATATAGTTCTGCATGGACTGTTCATAGCCCTGCCGCTGACCGCCCAGTTGCGTGTTGTAGATATCGCGCGATTCCTGCGCGCCTGCCAACATGCCTTGCAGTTCAGCTTGCGCGCCTACGTCACCATGCGAAGTAAGCATGTTCTGATAGGCACGGTCATACGCCGCCGTACCCGGCTGTAGTCCTTGCAGGCGTAGCTTGGTCTGCATCTGCGATTGCTGTGCGGCCTGCTGTGGCCGTACCCGTGCCATAAGCGATTCGGCCAACCGCTGACCGTGCTTTTCGCCGGACAGTTCATCATAGGTAGGCATGGCAGGGCCACCATCCCACGCCGCCTGCCCCTTGAGTCGGTCAAACATGGACGTTTGAAGCCCTTGCGCGGAGTCAAGCGCGGCCTGCTGTGGCGCACTCAGGGCTTCGGTCTGTGTCCAGCGGCCAGTAGCCGGGTCTTGCGACCATTTGAGCGAGCCGAACGCCGTCATTTGATCGGGGCGATTAGCCTCGGTCTGCTTCTGCAAAAATTGCTGCTGCTCTGCGGCCTGATTCTTGACTAGCGGAACATAGTCAGGGATTTTAGGCGCTTTAGGTTTCTTCCCAAACAGGCCACCCATCTTAATTCTCCTTGACCATGACGCCTGCCGGTCGAATCTTCTCCCACCGGCCAGCGGTTTCTACTGTGCAGACATACAGCATCATATCTGCGCCATTCGGGTAGTATTTCGGAACAACCGAGTTGAGCCGAAAGCCCAAGTGTTCTACCAACTTCTGCGCCTTCTCATTGAAGGATACAACCGTACCAATCAGGTTATCCACGCCACACTGGCGGAAGGGATAGTCATAAATAGCGAACCAGAATAGGCGCGAAGGAACCCGGCCTTCCTCTATCCAGATATGCCCGTGAATTGAAGCTCCGTTGAAGCCGTCAAACAAGGCTCCGCAAATGACCTCGGTTCCCTCGCACTCCAGCAGGCATACAGCCTTTTCCGTAGGCACGATATCCATAATACTTGCAAGGGTCGCAAGGTTATTCGGGTCACTGTTAATCCAGCGGCTCATACCAAGCCCCCCGCTTCATGCACCCATTCCAAAGCTGCCACTCCAAAGGATGAGGAAGTGGATACGCGCAGTTGCCATGCAAATGCGTAGCCCAGTACGTTAGCTGAAACCCACGGGCGATAGACGTTCTCGTAGCCGCCCCAGTTAGCCAAGTCCCACTCTGCGATATCCCATTTGGCATTGCCAGCGGCTACACCGGGGGATGGAGTAGTGAGGTACGGGTCAAGTCGGAAGTCGGGTAAGACGCGCATACGGAACGAGGGCTTCACTTCTGTATGGAATACCGGGCGAATCAGCTTGGCATGTTTGTTGGCCGTTGGGTTCTCAAGATAGCTATACGCGCTGAACGCATATGCCTCAATCGGGTCGCCGCCAGAACCGTCAAGCAGAACATTATCTTTATAGGCATCGGGAGTAACAACAAATACCTTTCCATCTGCGCCGAGAAAAATATTGCGGTCAACGGTACGGGTAGTCCGGCATGGATAGTCAAACTTGCCCCATGCGCCGGTCAGGAAATTCATGACCAATTGAACCGGCATACCGAAGCTGCCGAATTCGGTAGGAGCCTTTGTATCAAAAAGGGATATTACTACCCATGCAGAGTCCGGATGAACCGCTATCTCTATAGGATAGGGTGCGCTCTGCGCGGCCAGCTTAATCAGGGTGCGAGAGATACGCCGGGTTAGCGTATTGGAATACAGAATTTCCGTGATGCTATTTGTCACCAGCGAGGACAGCGGCACTAGGCCCCGGCGGCTAAGGAACAATATATCGCCGCCATAATCCGCAACAGAGCGAAGGCTCAGAGGGGGCGCGATATACCAGATGGAATCAAGGAACCAATCCTCAGCATTTTCGGGGTCATTGCCGGAGTAGGAAGCAATCTCTCCCATCGAAGTAATGAATACGATACGATCATCCAGACCATCCCCCGTGTCAGCAGACCACCGAGCCAGCATGGTCAGATACCCGCCACGCTTGAACAGGCCACCGACAAAGAACGGTTTGGCTTCGCCGCCCATTGAATCAATCGGCAGATACCATGCAGTCATGGTATTCTTTTCGATGAACCAGAGCCGTCCCTTATGCACCAGAACGTAGGAGAAATCGTTAGGGTCAACGCCACCCCCAATCTCACCGATAGCATCGGGGGCTATATTCGGTAGGAAGCTGCCCCATGCCGTGCCGTCATAATAGATAGCGGATTTGCCATTTACTGCGACCAAGAATTGCCCCGCAGCATTGGCAAAGTTTGTGTCAATCCAAGCGCCATTGCTATTAACGCGGTCATTCTCAGAGATAGGAGGGTTAGCCATTGAGGTAGTAATGTCAAAGATAGCTGCATCCGTAGAGGCAAATATCTTAACAGAACCATCAGCGGCATTGTATGGCATGATGGTTCTTACAGCGCCGCCCATGCCGGTAGCCCATTCCTGATAGCCGGGGCGCACGGAAAGCACCCCAGTATCAGGGTAGAAATTCATTACGTCAATCAGGAACTCCGGCCCCATGTTGGAAAGGGGGTCAAGATCGTTAAGACCGCCCGTTGGCGCTTGTACGCCAAGCGCCTGACTGACTCTCTGTGGCCCTAGCGTTGCCTTAAACATTCCAGCTTCCGTCCGGTACGTTCTGACCACTAATGTAGAGATAATCCCACTGACGGTTCAGCGAGATAACGGGGGCACCTTGGGTCTGCCCTTTCTCGGCAGTAAGCATGTATTCAAACTCACGGCCAAGCTCTGCTGCTTCCATGCCCTTTGCCGCCCAGAGTTTATACTTGACTCCGGCACACATAAGGAAGTTGTCAAACACAGGCTCATCATTGTCCTTTGTGAGCTTGTCTTTGTATCCCCCCGAAGGCGCGATATCCGGGTCAAAGACCCAGTTGCGGGAGATATAGTAAAAGTCAATTTTTTCACCGAGAGCAGGAATAGGAAACACTTGGAACTTGTTGTCCAGTATCCGATAGCGGTAATACACGCCGACAGATACAATACCGTTCTTAACCCATGACCAGCCCTGCGGAGACACGGGGCCAAACATGGGGCGGCGATTGGTTGAAGTCCACTGGGTCTGATTGACTATGCGCCCGAAGTCCGGGGGAAGGTCAAATTCCGACACAATTCCATCCCCAATATACTGCTGTGATTTTTCAAGGAACTGCCAATCGTGTCCCTTGACAAGCTGTGTTCCCAAAGCGTTGACCAGACCGAGCGTTTGGAACCCGGTCTGATCGTCGAACGGAGAGATAGTCGTTTCCACCTGCGGTAGACCAATCTCTTGCAGGGCTTGGTTTACGATGGTCAGCACAGATGCCCGAACGGCCATGACTTACCCCTTCTTTTTCTCCAGCGCCCGGATAGCCTCTGCCTGATCGGCAAGGGCATGTTCCAGAGCAGCCAGCTTATTCCGCAAATCCTCGTTCTCTTTCTGCATGGCAATGAAAGGAGCCGTTTTCTCTGCCCTTTCCAGCGCCGCTTGCGCCCGTTGTTTCAGCTTGAACATGCCGGGGAGTCGGGTGCATACATCATCCCCGACGTTTGCCAGTTGCTCAAGGGTACGAATTCGCAGGTAGGCCAGTTCCTCAACCTGTGAACGCGTAATCCACGGAGTTTCCGTAAGCGGAGTGCCGATGATTTGCTCCGCGTCACCGGCTTTGAAAGCGGCATACGCAGCGCGAAACCTTTGCTTATCCATATCCGTGACCGGACGCTGTACGATATTCGTCTGGTTGCCGGGGGTACGGATTTCAACATATTCCTTGTCCTTGAAAATGGGGCGACCTTCCTCAATGGACTTTGCCTCATCTTGGAAAGGGCGAATGTAGAACTTCACGAACACGCTTTTGTCAGCAGCGTTGCGATGCTCGAAATCCTCTACGTTGAAGTCTGCTTCTGAATAACCCATAAAATACTCCTTAGCGGGGTGCGGTATTCGCGCGATTCGTTACGATTGTCTCAGCGCGAAAGCAAGACAACCAATGCAAAAAAAGCAACGCCGAGCCAGCCGAGATTCACTCGGCTACTGAACGCCACGTTGAACGCTGCCAAGACAAGGCAGATGAAGCCGACGAACATGAGGATTAGAAGCAGCATTTCCATGACAGTTTCCTTAGAATGTACGCATCCTGCGAGTGATGGTCGGGGGGCAGGCATTGTGACGGTATCCGTAGGTACGGTACACCTTCTCCCTATGCCCATTCGGGAAACGATAGAAACAGTACCGACGATTCTCACCGATAAAGTTCCCGGTTACATCACGGTAAACCTGTACGTCAACAATGGTTGTACCGTTAGTCTCGCAGCCACCGATAACGGTAGCGCAAGCCAGTATTAAAATGAGGGCGGCTTTGTTCATTTCATTCTCCCGAAAGATACGCCAAAGGCCGGGGAGCCTTTGGCGCTCTCTGTTACGGTTCTTCTTCTTCCTCGGGGTCGCCTTCGATGATGGTCGGAGCGACAGAGGCAGCAGTACCCGAACCGAAGGCCGATTCAGTGGCGACCATTGCGATGCCCGAACGGTTCAGCCAGTTGGCTTCGATTGCGGCACCGTCAGCAACCGCGCCAGTGGCCGTAACCATCTTGACCGGGAAGCCAGTGAAAGCAGGGCCAGCACCAGCATCACGCGAACCGCCCGCGCCCCATCCTAGCAGCGGCACGGCACTCCACGGCACAGGCGTTGACACTCCAAAGCCAGTATTGCCGGGAGCAGGCAGAATGTTACTGCGACCCCCACCGATCAGGGTCAACCGGGCATCAGGGGCCGTCTGCAAGGCAGCGCCACCGGCCTGAGTGTTGTAATTCATGCCGGGGATAACATCATCCGTGTAGCCCCTGTCCTTGATAGACTGCACCGAAGTAGCCGGGGCAGTACCGATGGACACGTTGATAACCCGGTTGCAGCCGATACCGATTCCGGTGTTCAGCGCACCCGTGGAATAGTTGGTCGGGTCATTCTCTTTGACCAACGTGGTTGGGTTGAAACGCTTGGCATCCAACGGCGAGCCTTTCGGGCCACTGAAAGCACTCATCATAACGAACTTGCCAAGGGTGGGATTGGCCGCTACGACTAGGGGGCCAGCCATATTGGTTGCAGGCATTTCGATATCTCCTAATGAAAAAATGCTGCCCTTGTTTAGACTGGCGGCAGCAACCAGCTTCCCGGCACCCCGCCGAAGGTTACGGAACAGGCAAATTTCTACCCAACGGATACTCGCCTGATTTATACAGCTCTCCCGTTGCCGGGTCAATAAGCTGCTCCGTGATTACTTCCTTTGCCCTCTTTGATACCTTGCGCTTCGGAGGATTTTCCACAATGGGTTTTTCCTCGGGCGGGCAGTTCTCAGAGGGGTTAGCATTTTTGCGCCAAGTCACGGTACTTCTCCTTACGGGTTCACGTCCAGACGACCCTGGAATTGTGCGCCCGAAGTGGTCAGGTTTCCGGCCCATGCAAGAATCTGCACTTCGGCATCCTGATTGATCGAATACCGTTTGTTGGGGGACAACGGCACGAAGTTTCTGGCGCTGTGTGGACGGAACTTGATATAGTCCGTATTCAGCATGAAAGCCGTACCGGCAGGGCAGAAGCCGCCGATACCACCATCCAGCACAACGTCTGCGTCCATATACTTGAGGGTCGGGAAACCGAGCTTGCCGACCTCCGTACCTGCGAACCTCTGCTGTGCCTGCAACGAGGCCAGATAAGCAGCCCAAACCACGTTGTCCATCGG
>Ga0137423_1000075_pt1 | contig 40447 bp, 60 predicted proteins | sample EasRivERMZT600_2_FD_102326 | JGI IMG/M metagenome (GOLD analysis project Ga0137423, IMG submission 102326) | Soil microbial communities from meander-bound floodplain in the East River, Colorado, USA - East River MetaG ERMZT600_2 | ecosystem: Environmental > Terrestrial > Soil > Floodplain ...
AGTGCAGCGGTTGGCCTGTTTTCTTCCTTCCGCTTGTCCAGCACTTGCTTGAAGCCGTCCGTGTAGGAGAACCACGAATCCTGCGGAGCTTCCAAGATCAGCTTCAACTGTTCCCGGATGGTGTTCTGTGTTCCGAACATCCGATCATCAGTCTGACTGACTTGTTGAGCGTGCTTCACTCCAACATCGTGGAATGAAAGCTTGGCAGGCACAGCGTCCTTTCCTGCCCGCTCATTCGGCCCAGCTTTTGGTTCGCCCTCGACAACAGGCTTTTCCTGCTTGTTTGTTACATTTTCCATGTTTCACCCCGTATTTCAAGGTTATCTGACAGTAAATACAGTCAGAGTGAGAGTGAATCTCTCACCACATGGAATAGAGAGGATTTAGGATACTAATCTATCCATAGCCAGCATCTTATAGCCTACTGGTCAGGCATGTGCGGTGGGCTTCTCCCGTGCGGTCAGATAGGTCACGATGAGCATATTGGAGTGACCTAGACTACGGGTTACTACTCCGCAGTTTCGCTGCCGGTCACTGTAGGCGCTGAGGACAGAGTCAACCCGCTTGACAGTGTGGCGTGACGGGGATTGGTTTGTGCGTCTGATGTTACCCGTCTGAAAGTAAGACCGCAGGATACGGGGATAGTTCCCGAGAGTATCCATAGAATAAACTGATAGGCTGGATTTAGTTTACTAATGGGAGGATAGGCCCGCGTAAGAGGCTGATTAGAATGAGTCCAAGACTCAGACCTAGTCTAATCCCTAGCCGGGGAGATAAGCAATAATGATAATTATTCTCATTGAAGGGGGGGAGGGGGGAAAACCCCCCCGGTGGCTCGGTGGGGGGGAGATACCCTTTGAGAGGATACTACATATTTTCTAAAACTCTTATTTATCAACTACTTGGAGATAAACACAGTCTCTGCGAGACTGCGTAAAACGCTATTTTTTAATCTATTTATATTACTTAATTAATTAATATAATACAAACACTATATATACTCTATATATAATACTATTTACCAGAGCCCTTTCATTTCATTTACCTTCGCCCTTTTCATACATATATTATACCATAAAAAGTATGTTAGTGTCCACTACTTTTTTTACCTAAACTATCTTCTATTAATAAACATATACTTATAAAATAGTTGCTCTCCCCCTATTGACATTTGCCTTAAGATGTGGTATAATATATACGACACTAGAAATCTGTTCGGAGGATATATGGCTGATTACCCAGATTTACCGCTTTATAGCCCTTCCGATAGAAGGGAGTTGGAATTACGAGAAATAGATAAGTATGATTCTATGAATCCTGAGCTTTTCTACGATTACGTAGACAGGTTGGAACATGCTAAGTCGTTTCTAGATACCCATCTAGAAGCTCAATTCCACCCCAAAGCACAAGAATTAAAGCGTACTTTACTTGATTATAGCGGGTTAGCTGGCGGTATGACTAACTTCTGGCAGAACCCATATGAGTTCTCAGGATTCGATACAAACCAAGCAAATCAATTTAAGCTCCATCGTGACTTTTCAGATAATACTGCATTTGCTTATATGTATCCTACTAGACCCTATGATCTTCATCTTTCCGCGGAGAATATAGATAAGGAACAATATCCTTCTTCTCGTTTGTTAGGGCATGAGATGACCCATGTTAAGGAATCCTTGGATAGCCTAAATCAGGTAAAAGGATATAATTCCTCTGGGTGGCGGCCTAATTTCTCAAATGATATGTATAACGATCTCCTTCGACTGGCTTACAAGAAGGGGGCCTACTATAAGGGTAAAGGATTAGGAACTGATCCGGGTGAAACTATAAGTTATCTACGAGGTAGGGAGGGAGAGCTTCGTAAGGGTAAGACCCTAATGGATGACCCAGATACCGCAGAAGTCTTTAAGAAATATCCCGGTTCTTATGAAGAATACCAACGAGCTTCTAAAGCTTTAAAAGGAACAAAGGGTAAAAAGTAATGCCTACTATTGATCCAAAGCAACTTAAAGATATGTGGGTTGCACAAGATAAACGAATTCATGGCGAGTTAGTCAAGGAAGGGATGCGCAGGCATCCTGATAACCTAGAGCGGGCTTATCAATGGGCATACGATCAAATTCATAAGATTGAGAATCCTCCCGAGATACCTCAGTTTGAGCCAGTTAAATATGAAGGAACGATATAATGCTTAAAAATATAGTAGTTACCCCAGAAACTGGAGAAATTGAGGTTAAAACTCCTGCTGTTATAGCAGAAGCAGAGCAAAGATTACATAAATCTGGCCCCGGAACCTACATGGAACGGTTCCTCGCTGGCAAGACACCGTTGAAACGGAAGTCAGGATGGTGGCCGGAAGAGAAAAGGATTGAAGTGGTGGCCCTCTACGCCGCAGGTATGACCTCTCCCGATGAACTCTCTCGGTTGACGAAGGTCTCACCTACTACTATCAAGACTTGGAAGACTGAGGACTGGTTCACAGACATGTTGGATAAAGTCCATACGTCTATAGATCAGGATATTGTTTCTAAACAGACAGCAATTGTAGATAAAGCATTAGAAGCTATTCAAGATCGGTTGTCAAATGGTGAATATATTGTTAAATCGCGTAAGCAACCTGATGGTTCATACAAAGATGAGATTCACCGACGACCTGTTAATATGCGTGACGCCAATATTGTTGCTACTACTGTCGTAGATAAGCGGCAATTACTCCGTGGCAAGGCGACCTCTAGGTCTGAGAAGATAGGGGTAGAAGCTAGGTTAGAAAAGTTGGCTGAGGAATTCAAGAGGTTTTCTGCAGCTAAAGACGTTACGGCAGAAAGTAAGGAATTAAGCCAAGATGCGCTTTAAAGATGGCGTTGTCTGGGCGGATATGCATCCATTGGTAGACAATCCTGACCTCCATAAGAAGCTGGATCAAGTTTTCCAGAAGTTCGGTGTAGCCGAAGCTATCATTACTAGTGGTAGAGATGGTATTCATAAAGTAGGGTCCTTTCATTATGAAGGCAAAGCCTTCGATTTGAGAACCTTCCATGTTCTAGAAGCACTTAAGGACGAACTTAAGAAAGAACTTGGTCTTAAATATGATGTGATCTTAGAGAAAGATCATATTCATATAGAGTATGATCCAAAAGGTTAGTTATGAAAAAACTGATTACTGGTGGTATATTAGTATTGGCTCTATTTCTATTTGGAGCTAGTCCTTATAATAATCAATTTGCAAACAAGCGGAAGGAAGTTGCTGCTACAGTTCATAATATGACAGACGAGGCTACTAAGTCTTCTTGTTCTGTAGTTATGATAGCTCCCGGTGAGGCTTTGACAGCCCGCCATTGTTTGCGAATGGAATCTCCAGTAGTTATAATTGATGATTTGGAGTATGTTGTAACCTTTGGATATGGTAATCCAGCCCTTGATTTAGCTCTATTGATTATCCCTAATGCTCCTTGTCCATGTGCTAAACCAGCTATGGGAACGATTGAAGAAGGGGAAAGTGTCATGTTAGTTGGCTTTCCTTACAGTCTTGCTAGGATTATAACTTATGGAGAAATGCAAGGTAGGGTTGTAGTAAATGCTGTTGAATATGCTGTAGTTACGGCCCCGGCCCGACCGGGCAATTCTGGGGGTGGTGTATTCAATGAAAAGGGAGAATTAATAGGCATAGTGTCTATGGCTGATATTACAGGGTATATAACATTTATTGTTGAAATTGAGCCTTTATTGTCTCCTTTTAAGGATAAGTTGAGAGAGTAAGAATTAGATGAAGCTAACTGCTTCCATAATTGAAGGATTTGTAGGGTCTTGTCTAGCTAAGAATTTTCATAACAGTGTAGTATCTCCCCAGTGTCACAGAGAATGGTGGGAGTTATGCTGTAGTGATGATAAGTATATAGCTATTGCGGCTCCTAGAGGTCACGCTAAATCAACTGCGATCACTTTTGCTTACGTCTTAGCTTGTGTTCTGTTCAGAGAACGGAGCTACGTAATCATCATAAGTGATACTGAAGGACAAGCGACTCAGTTTTTGAATGATATTAAACGTGAGTTAATTGAGAACGAAGATATCATTCAGTTGTTTGGTGTTGAGAAGTTAGAAAAGGATCAGGAAACCGATATTATCATCCGTATGACGGATGGCCATAGGTTTCGGATTCAGGCGAAGGGAAGTGAACAGAAGGTCCGAGGTCTCAAGTGGCGTAATCAGCGTCCTGACCTCATCGTTGGCGATGACTTAGAGAACGATGAGATCGTCATGAACCCGGAACGTAGAGATAAGTTTAGACGCTGGATGAATGGGGCATTGTTGCCCATCCTCTCTAAAGGGGGTGCAATTCGCTTGGTAGGAACCATTCTTCATATTGACTCTTACCTTGAAAACCGTATGCCTCGACTTCATAATAAGGCTACTGTTATAGAACCACTAAAGATATACAGCACTAACAAGATAGGTGCTTGGAAATCGGTAAAATATAGAGCCCATTCGGATGACTTCTCACATATCCTATGGCCTGAGATGTATGATGAAAGGTGGCTTAAAGAGAAACGTGCAGACTTAGTATTGCAAGGGCAGGCAGATATCTATAATCAGGAATATCTGAACTATCCGATTGACGAAAGCAGAGCAATGTTTAGGCGGTCGGATTTATTGCCTATTGATGAAAAAACACTGACTCTCATTATTCAAGATAAGATTCCATTGCATTACTATGTTGGCGTGGATTTGGCGATTTCTCAAAATAAGCGTGCTGATTATAGCAGCTTTGTGGTTGTTGGTATTGATGCTGACAATCTTATGTATGTCTGTGAAGTCATACGTGCTCGGTTTGATACCAAAGAGATTATTGAAACGCTTTTTGAGATTCAAGAGAAATACCATCCCTATTGGTTCGCGATTGAAAAAGGTGTCTTGGAAAAAGCTATAGGACCCTTTGTTGAAGAAGAAATGTTTAAGAGGAATCTCTTCATCAATTGGGAAAAGATTACTCCTTCAGTGGACAAGGAAGAACGGGCTAGAAGTATTGTAGGCCGCGTTCGGGTCCACGGAGTCAGATTCTTCAAAGATGCTGAATGGTATCCCGTTTTTGAGACTGAGTTATGTCAGTTTCCTCGGGGCCAATATGATGACCAAGTAGATGCGTTCTCTCTTATAGGTCTATCATTACTGCAATTAACGGTTGCCCCGACGCCACAAGAAAAAGATGAAGAAGACGAAGAAGAAGAAAAACGGCGCACGGGGTATTACTCTGACAACGATGGTCGTTCACGATTAACAGGATATTAAATGCCTAAAGCTGTTGTTCCAATCACTACTATCATTGATCCTGACAATCTTAATTTAGCTGAGTTCATGGATGAAGAAGAACTCACTGAATTGGGAAGTAAGTTAAAGAAGGCGCTTGATATAGACCTCATAAGTCGGTCCGCGTGGGAAGAGAATGTGGACAGTTGGATGAAACTGGCTGTTCAATATAAAGATACGAAGTCCTTCCCGTGGCCTGATGCAGCCAATATTAAATATCCTCTGTTGACAACTGCGGCTATGCAGTTTTCTGCACGGGCGTATCCTGCACTGATTCCTCCGAAAAGTCCGGTCAGGGCTAAGATTGTAGGCAAAACTACACCGGAACTTAATACGATTTCCGAAAAAGTAGCGGAACACATGAGTTATCAGGTTCTTGAAGAAATGGATAACTGGGAAGAAGATATGGACAAATTGTTCATGATTATTCCTATTATTGGCATGGCTTATAAGAAGACCTATTATAATGGTGTTCGTGAGATGAATGTCTCCGAACTTGTGTTACCCAAAGATTTAGTTGTTAATTACTGGGCTAAGAAATTAGGTGGATATACTCGTAAACATCATATCCTTGAGATGTCTGGGAATGATATTTATACCCGTAAAGCTAAAGGACATTTCTTAGATGTAGAATTAGGAGATGCTAAGAGTTCTGAATTTACTGGGAATGAACGAACTGAATCTCAACATGATCTTCAAATGCCCACGGAGGACGATGAGACAACGCCTTACAGAATTGTGGAATGTCATTGTCACTACGACTTGGATGGGGACGGTTATCTTGAGCCTTACATCATTACTTTTGATTCTGGTTCTGAGACAGTGCTCCGGGTAAGTCCGAGATTCCGGGAAGATAGTATTAAGTGGTCTGATACTGGTAATGTTAATAAATCAAAGGTGGTGTCCATTGAACCTGACGAATACTTTACCAAATATGGATTCATCCCCAATCCAGACGGGTCCTTCTATGACTTGGGATTTGGTCTTCTCTTGGGACCGATCAATGAAACCATTAACACCAGTATTAATCAAATCCTTGACCAAGGAACAATGTATACCACCAATGGTGGATTTCTTGGCAAGGGTGTCCGCATCAAGGCGGGAGAATACAAGTTCGCTCCGAATGAATGGAAAGTTGTCAATACTACTGTTGACGACTTACGTAAGGCTGTCTATCAGCTACCCGTCCGTGAACCTTCACAGGTTCTATTCCAGATGCTTGGAGCCTTAATTGAAGGTGGAGAGAAAGTTGCGTCTATTGCGGAAATCTTTGTGGGCAAGATGCCGGGGCAAAACACCCCTGCCACGACTACGATGGAAACCGTTAAGCAAGGCATGGCAGTATTTACCGCCATATACAAGCGTGTATATCGCTCCCTTGACTCGGAGTTCAAGAAACTCTTTAAACTAAATCAGTTGTATTTGGATGACCGTGTGGATTATCCGGTCGAATTGACTAGAGAAGATTATCAACGAATTGAGTTGACGGTGTTGCCGACAGCAGACCCGGATGTAGCTACTGACGCTGAGAAGCTTATCAAAGCAAGGGCGCAGCTAGAGTTCATCCCGTTAGGGACAGTTGATCCAAAGGTAGTTACCAGAAGGGTTCTAGAGGCAATGCGTATTGAAGGTATTGAAGAACTAATGAATTACACACCCCCGCCTCCGCCTGAAGCACAACTTATGCAGATGGAAATGCAGGGTAAGCAACAGGACATGCAAGGTAAGGCTGCCCTCAATCAGATGAAAGCCAAGGTTATGGCTATGCAAGCTGAATTGAAGGCTCAAGGTGCTAAGCAAGATCAAATGATCAAGGCTATGGAAAAGCAGTTAGATATTCGTGTGAAAGCACAAGAGGCTCAACAAGATCAAATAGTCAAACAAGCCGAGGGTCAGCAGAAGATTAGACAAGAAGGTATTGCTGCTGCTCAAAAGCGTAGACAATCTGAACAAGAACACCAACAGAAAGTGAGACAAGCTGCTGTTGAGGGTTATCAGAAAATACAACAACAACGTGAGTTGGGTAAGGTTAAGATTGAAATGGCAAAGAAAATGCCAAAAAAGACAAGTGATAAAAAATAATGATGACTACCACAGCACCTGATACTAGTTCATGTCCTTATTGTGGGATGATTCATAATACCATATGTCATTTAATTAAGGCAGTTGAATATTATCCTGATGGCACTATAAAAAGAGTTGAATTAAAATCACCTGTTGATTATTTACCATCACAACAAAATCCCGCTATACGCGGGCCTTTATGGAGTTGTTATAATGAAGGTAACAGGAGCAATTCCTGAGTATGAATTGGTAGCACCAAAGGAAGCAATAATCGCTTGGAAGCACAATGCCGTTACTAAGCAAGTAATGGATATTATCAGACAAGAACAGGAAAGTTCCCGTAAACGTGCAGTCAGCCCGGAAGTATTGGGTGATAATGTTGTCCAACAAGTAGCCCGTGCTATTGGTTACGTGGAGGGTCTAGAGTTTTTGACTGATACTATTATGGAAGTAACTAATGTCATAGAAGACAAGGAAGATGATAATGACGGAAAAACGCATACCGTTACCATTCGGTAGTTATGTAATTGTTAAACCCAAGGATTTGGAACTGAAGTCAAAGGGTGGTATTATTCTCGCTAGAGCAGATGAAGAACGCGCCCGTGGAGCCACAACCGAAGGAACAGTAGTTGCTATTGGTCCTCTGGCTTTCAAAGACGATATGAATCCAAGTGGGCAGGAATGGTATCAAGTAGGAGATAGAGTCATATTTGTAAAATATGGTGGTAAGTTTATTACTTACGATGATGAACTGTATATTGTCTTCAGATATGAAGATATTATGTGCAGACTTGAAGAGGAAGTGCCGTATAAAGATGGCGAAAAGGAGTAGCAATGGCTGAGAATCCTGCCGAAGTAGCGCAAGATGAATTGGAAAAGCTAGAAAACGAAGAAGGCAATGAAGAAGTTGTTGTAGACGAGGACGTAGATAGCGATGAAATTGTTGAAGACGGGGCTGATACAACTACCGATCAACAACTTACAGAACATGAACGTATCGCTATGGAGTCTAATTGGAGACCGAAGAACGAATGGGATGGTGATCCAGATGAATGGGTTTCTGCCAAGGAGTTTAATCGGCGCGGTGAGTTACTGAGAAAGATTCATAATCAGAACCGCCAAATTAAACAATTAGACAGTGTGGTTAATACCCTCGCTAGTCAACAGAAAAAGATTTTTGGTGCTGGTTATGAGAAGGCTAAGAGGGAACTTAAGGCCCAACTTAGAGAAGCTACTAAGGAAGGGGATGATACTACTGCCGATTTGATTGAACAGCGTTTGGAGCAATTAGATACTGCTGCTAAACAAGATGTTCAAGCACTTGAGCAAGTCCAACCCCAACAATCGCAAGTAGCCCCGGAATTTATCCCGTGGGTAACTCGTAATCCGTGGTTTAAAGAGCGTCCTGAAATGAGGGCGTATGCTGAAGTTATTGGAATGCAGTATGCACAGGAACATCCTGATGCACCTAACACCGAAGTTTACGAGCATATTACTACTCAAGTAAAAACCAAGTTTCCAGAGAGGTTTGGAATGACTCAGAGAAAAACCGTTAAAAGGCCGGGTAGTCCGGTCGAGGGTAGTGACAATCTAACCGCAACCCGCACAGGCAATCAAGTTGCTCATCGAGTATCCCTAACATCAGAAGAGAAAGATGTTGGCCGGACGTTGGTTAAGAAGGGTCTCTACAAGAATATGAATGAATATGCGTCCGATCTTAAGAAGTTCGGCGTTAAGAAATAAGGAGTCAGATCATGACAGTGCTTAAGTCGCAAATGAAACCACCGAAGCCCGTAGGGGCACCCGTGGAACCTTCCTTTCTCAAGAGTCAGGAAGTGAAAGTTGAAAGTCCTTCTCCCGAGAAGGCGACCGCCAAAGGTCCCACAGTTGAATCAGTTGGGAAGGCTACACCCTCTCCCGAAGCGATTGCTCGTAGGAACCGGCGCGTAAGATCACCCATTGATGGGCGGCGTAATATTTTAACAGTTAAGGGACTGGCTCCCGGAATGGTAGGCCGTTGGGTGGATAACACTCCCGAGCGCGTTGACCAACTTCTTGACCGTGGTTATGAGGTTGTTCGTGAAAAGGTGCAAGTGGGTGATATGTCTGCTGACAACGGTTCCCAGATGGGGTCAGCAATAACTAAAAGAACTGGTGGCGGTAAAGAGTCAATCCTTATGCAGATTCCCGAAGAGTGGTATAATGCCGACCAACTCGAAAAGCAAAAGATAGTTGACGAACGTGAAAAAGCCACCATTAGCGGAGAGAAAGCCTCTAATTACTACGGAAAAGTAGAAGTAGAGGATGTTGTGCCGGGCCGTCGTTCGGCAAAACGTGGCGAAGAGTAATATCAACGCCATATATCTCCTGATGATATTCTTAACATTAAAAGTAGGAGTTTAATATGGCTAATCCTGATACCCCGAATGGTCTTAGACCCGTTCGATATCTTGACGGCTCTCCTTACAACGGCGCTCATAATTTGTATTTTGTTCCCGCGTCTTACGGCACCGCCATCTTTATTGGCGATATCGTGACCCACGCTGGGGATGCTGGTCCTGCTGGCACGTTTGTCAGCGGAGTAGACGTTGAAGGTATGCCTATTGTCAACCTGTATGCGGTTGGCGACAATATGATGGGAGTAGTGATTGGGTTTCTTCCGAACCCGACCGCTCTACAAACGAATCACAAGCCTGCCAGCACAGCGGCAATCTTGATGGTTGCGGATGATCCCGGTTTGATTTTTGAAGTTCAGGAAGATAGCGTCGGCGCGACTCTCGCGGCTGTTGACGTGGGCAGGAACGTAGACGTTCTGGCAGCTTTGGCTGGTAATGCGACTACGGGCACTTCAGCACAGGAGATTGATTCTAGCGTTACGTCGGTGACGACTACCGCTGGTTTCCGCCTCATGCGCTTGGTTCCTCGTCCGGGTAACGCCATTGGCACTAATGCTCGTTGGGAAGTTAAGCCCGTTGAGCATATGAGCCTGTCGGCAACTGGTATTTAAGGAGATTATACTATGGCTATTAATACTGGTTTATGGATGAAGGCCATGTGGCCCGGCATTAACAAGTTCTACGGTCAAGAATATAAAGAACATCCGGTGGAATACACCGATCTGTTCGATACGTTCAAGAGCCGGAAAGCTTGGGAAGAAGATGTTGGCACCAGTGGCTTTGGGCTCTTCCAACGGAAGGGCGAAGGTGTGCCGATCTCGTATGATACCAATCGTTCGGGTTTCGTGTCACGCTACACTATGGTTACTTATGGTCTGGGTTTCCAGATTACTAAGGAAACCATTGAAGACGATCAATATGATGTGGCGATGGAAAAGGGTGGGCGCGGTCTGGCTTTCTCTATCCGTCAAACTAAGGAAGTATTGTCTGCACAGGTTTATGACCGTGCGTTTACTAGCACCTACACTGGTGGGGACGGGGTTGAACTCCTGTCTACCGCGCATGTGAACGTCGCTGGTGGGACGTATGCGAATGAACTTGCAACTGCGGCTGATATTTCTGAAGCTGCTCTTGAGCAGGCCGTGATTGATCTGATGAAGCTTAAGAATGACCGTCAGTTGAACATTGCGGTTCTGCCGCAATCGCTTATTGTGCCGGTTGACCTCTGGGCTGAAGCTGAGAAAATTCTCAAAACGACTACAGAAGTTGGGACCGCTAACAACACGGTTAACGTGGTGCGTGGTCATTTCCCGAAGGGCCTGAAGGTTAACCATTACCTGACGGACACCGATGCGTGGTTCATTCGGACGAACGTGCGCGATGGCATGAAGTATTTTGTGCGTCGTGAAGATACGTTTGACATGGACGATGATTTCGATACGGACAATGCGAAGTATAAGGCTACTTTCCGTTGTGCGTTTGGCTGGACTGACCCCCGTGGTCTGTTCGGTTCTCCGGGCGCGTAAGTAATACTATGGGGAGGGGCCTATGGTCCCTCCCTATTTCAATATAGATCGGGAAACCGAGTTGACGTTATCTTCGGATAACAGGAAAGGAAACTAAAATGGCTATTGCAAAACTATTTACATTTTTCTCGGCATTGGGCGTTCGGACTGGCACAGCAACTGCTGCGGCTGGTGCGGCTACCCTTAATGCTGAGTCAGGTAAGATTACAACTGAAGCTCTGTCAACCGCTGCCGCGGCAAGTTATACACTAACTATTACGAATTCCAAGATTCTTGCAACCGATATGGTCTTTGCATCGGTGCAATATGGGGATTCTACTACAGGGGAACCGGCAATTAATCGGATTACTCCTGCAAATGGTTCATTGGTTATTATTGTGCGAAATGAAGCAGCGGCTGCTGCTCTCAACGGAACTCTTAAGATTTCCTTCTTTGCACTTAAGGCGTAATATAAATCAGGGCGGGATTATTCCCGCCCTATTTTAAGAATAATAATAGGAGTATAAGCCGATGGCTGATACAATTACTAACACCGTGCTTTATAATGGCAAACGACGGGCCGTAGTGCGGAGCGAGATTGCTTCGGATGGTGTCGGTTCTACCGATGCCGTTCTGGTAGATCGTAGCACATTTACGGGGCCAGATGGCACTGAACCGGGTCGTATTGTAATAGAGAAAATAGAACATAATTGTGATGGTATGCAAGTTGTTCTAGAATTTGAACATACTACTGATGATCTGATTGTGACTTTGTCTGGGCAGAATGTGCTAGATTTTGGGCAAGATGGCAAATATCAAGGATTTATTGATCCAAATAGTGCTGGTGGAACCGGCGATATCGTCGGAACTACGGTGGGACATACGGCTGGTGATAAAGCTGTAATAGTGTTCTATCTTAGATTTAAAGATTAAAAAGGAACAACTATGTTTAAAAAGTTACAATTGCTGTTGGGCATCTTAGTAATGCTAGCATTTTCAACAGATGCTTTCGCTGCACAAAATACTTTGAGTTGGACAAATGCCGTAGATTCTCGTATTACTGGCACCCGCGTTGAACGCAAACCGGGTTCATGCACGTCAACTGGCACATGGACTAAGATTGGTTCTATCGCTGTTGGTGTTAGCACCTACGCCGATTTGACTGTGGTGGAAGGACAAACCTATTCCTATCGTGTGCGTCATGCTGCGGAAGTTGATGTATTCTCTGCATATTCAAATTGTGCCTCTCGCACTGTTCCTATCTCTGTGCTTGGTGCACCGCCTGCGCCGTCAAATCTACAAATCAACTAACTGTAGTATATGGACTTTGCCCATGGAGCAATTCAACTAACCACTGGAGCGATTGGCACCACATTTGTGGTAAGTGGGCTGTCGTTCCAGCCGAAGGCCATCCGCTTCTACTGGACGGGCATCGACAGCGCCACCGACGCGGTGACCGGCGCTGTGAACGAGCGGCGCGGTGTTGGTTTCGCCAGCAGCACTTCTTCGCGTCGCACAATCGCCAGTTTTTCTCAAGACACAGCAGGAACTTCCAACTGCGGCGGCGGAGCGGCGAATGATTGCTGCGTGGCAACCACGGACGGTGCGGGAGCGTTCGACGGCAAGGTAGATATAGACTCGTTCGCCTCGGATGGATTCACCCTTATCGTAGATGATGTGCTCCCGGCAGCGATGACGCTGTTCTGGGAAGCGTGGGGTGGCGCTGATATCACCAACGTCACCATCGGTGACATTGCCGAGCCTGCCGCAACCGGCACTCAGAACTATACCGCCACCGGATTCACTTCTGCCGACAACGGTTCGCAGGTGGTGATGCTGGCCGGTTGCCAATCCACAGCCGCTGTGAACACCGCAGCAGCAACAGACTCCGGTTTCTTTACCGGCTTCACTACTGGGTCGGGTAAACAATGCGTTGTGTCGGGCAACTCTGATGACGCCTCCACCGCGATGGACACGGATGGGGTCGCTTCGGGAGGTCGGTGTCTTACGATGTGCGCGCTCGCGGGCGGCACCGAAGGCAGCCGCGCCGCATTCAGTGCGTGGGGAACTGACCTTTTTACGTTGAATTGGACAACTGTCCTCACCACCAATCGCCGTTCCATTTATATGGCGATTAAGGGTGGGGCGTGGCGGGCTGGAGATTTTCCAATAGAAGGGCAGACACTTAATGCTACATCGGCGATATCTAGCTTGCCGATGTCCCAGCTTCGGGGCATTTGTTTCATGGGCAATATGGCGGCTGCCAATTCCACCTTCGGTGCCCATGATCGCATTAGTCTCGGAACAGCAACTGGCACCGGCTCCCGACGTGCGATGGGGCAGATGGATGAGAACGCCACCGCGTCTTCGGCGTGCGAGATCGGCACGGCGGTTGAGTATGACCAGATACTTGTCTACACCGGCACATCCGACACGGTAATCACTAGACATGACGTAAGCGTATTTGGCACTGACAACTTCACCGTCATCGTCGACACCGCAGGGGGTGTTACGAATGAGTGTATTGGCTACCTCGCATTCGGCGATGCAGTAGCAGGAATTTCAATTCCTATTGCCGCATATCACTATAATCATCATCTGAAAGGTTAAGATGTTATATATAAGACAAAATGCAACACATAAGGTATTAATTGGTCCTGTGGTTGCAGTTGGTGACGGCTTTACTCCAGTCACGACTCTCAGTGTCGCAACTGCCGATGAAGCCGAAGCAATCTTGCATGATAACAGCACAGTTGTTAGTATCAGTGGTTACACTTTTGCTGCTATTACCTCTGCTGATGGTTATTATCATTTGACTCTACAAAGCGGTATTAGTGGCACTGTTGGTCATATGACCGTTTTGATTAATGACGATAGTTTATGTCTTCCTGTAAAGGCTGATTTTACTGTTGTTGAGGAAGCTGTCTATGACGCCTTCTTCGCCGCTTCTGGAACTGGTGTTCCTGCCGCAGGTGCATTAGAAGCAACGTCACAATCGATTCTGACAGATACAGCCGAAATTGGGGCTGCTGGTGTAGGATTAACTGTGCTTGCCACCCAAGCAAGTGTGAATACTATTGATGATTTTCTTGATACTGAGGTAGCTGCTATTCTTGCAGATACAAATGAATTGCAAACCGACTGGGTGAATGGTGGTCGTCTTGATTTGATTTTGGACGCACGTGCATCACAAACGTCGGTCGATACTATTGATGGTATTGTCGATTCTATTCTTCTTGATACTGGCACAGATGGTGTGGTTGTTGCGGCGGCTAGTATTGCAGGTATCGCAGATGCGATTTGGGATGAGGCACAAGCAGGGCATGTGACAGCTGGAACTTTTGGGGAAGTTGCCACAGAAACTGCTGCAATTCTAGTAGATACCGCAGAAATTGGTGCGGCTGGGGCTGGACTTACGGCTCTTGCGACACAAGCATCAGTGAATACTATTGACGACTTTTTAGATACGGAAGTTGCCGCTATTTTAGCGGCTGTGGATACTGAGGTTGGAGCCATTAAAACTAAAACAGATAGTTTAACTTTTACTGTCGCCGGGCAAGTGGATGCCAATACACAATATATTAATGATGTTCAATTGGCTGGAGATGGCGCTGGCACACCAATGGGTCCTGCGTAAGAAAGCGTCTTATGGCAAGAAATCGTGTAACAGGACTTGGGGGTTACAATGCTATATGTGATGTATGTGGATTTAAGTTTAAAGCATCTGAACTTCGCAGACGATGGGATGGTGCAATGGTGGATCAAGCATGTTTTGAATCTCGCCATCCCCAAGACTTTATTCGAGTTATACCTGATCAAAGACCATTAGTTTTTATTAGTCCAGACTCTGATGCCCCTTTAACATATTCACCAACGTGGGGTTTGTTTAGTGGCACAGCAGGTTCTGGATTTTGGGAAAGTGGATTTTGGACCACAAACTTTTGGACAAGTGGATTTTGGACTGAGGGTGGAATTGCAGGATCGGCTGGAAATTCCGAGATTCTAAGCACCTATACTGAAGTTACAGATGTAAGTGGCAATAAGGTAGTAAATGTTTCCATTTATGCTGTTATTGGTAGCACAGCAGTCTTTGCCTCAGGTCCTTGGACTATTTCGGTTCCAATAGCAAATGGTGGACACGCTGCGACAGGAGAAGCCATGTGGTTAATTCAAGGGACACGTAGTAAATTTGGAACTGTAACATTACCTGCCCTATCAACTACGGCAACTATTCGGTCTACTGACACAGGAGCACAATGGTCAGACACCGTTCCACATACTATTAGTGCTGGTGATTATTTCTCTTTATCTATTCGTTATGGGACGACGCCGTAATGCCGCGCAATTCAGTAGGAGGCATCAATAGTTATAATGCTATCTGTCAAGTCTGTGGGTTGAAATATAAAGCAGCTGATCTACGGAAACGATGGGATGGTCTTTGGGTATGTCGTGCTGATTTTGAGAGTCGTCATCCTCAAGACTTTGTAAAAGATATACATAAACCTACAGTCTTGCCTTTTCTTCGACCTGATCGTGATGATACTCTTGTCGGAGGTAGTCTAAGTGCTGCCCATTATTTATATTTGCCCGGCATCACGGGAAATTATGCTAGCACACCAGATAGCGCGGCTCTGAGCATCACGGGAGACATAGATATTAGGATAAAGGTTTCTCTGAATGACTGGACTCCTAATACTGAGCACGGTGTCCCACTCGTTTACAAGTGGCACAACGGCATCGAGCCTTTTAGCAATATGTCTTACTCGTTTTGGGTCAGGGGGGACTTACATGTTCAGGGAGTTGCAGGACATCTCGCTTATGCTTGGTCCGCAAACGGCTTCGACCCGACAACTGAAAAATACTCAGGCGTAGCTGTAGGGGCTCTGGATGGCTCAATCAAGTGGTTGCGAGTTACCCACGATGTTGACAACGGTGCCGGTGGAAACGATATTAAATTCTACACTTCGGACGACGGTGTTACGTGGACGCAACTCGGGGCAACGCAAACTACAGCAGGAGTGACTTCCCTTTTCGATGGCGTAAACCCAGTCGCTATTGGGCAGAACATACTTTCAGATCAAGATTTAGTCGGGAAGGTTTACCGTGTTGAAATTCACAATGGTATTGGGGGTAGTATAGTTGCTCTGTTTGATGCAGAAGAGGCTTCAACTAATGTTTCTTCGTTTGTATCTTCCACTGGGGAAACATGGACTATTAATACATCAGGGACTAATCCTGCACATATTGTCTCCTCTTTAATTGATTCTCTGGGAAATGGGACTTTAACTACAACGTATCAGAGTCGTGAAGATTCAGATGATAATACTGTTATTACCTTCACACTTTATTTCGTTGCTGGTAGCACAACTACTTTCAAGTCTGGAGTATGGAGTGTAGCGTTACCAATTCCCAATGGTGGAACTATAGTTACAGGTAACGCAAAATTAGTAGCCAAGAATCGAATATATTTTGGAATACTCACAGTAGTAGCAGACGCTGATGATGGAGATATCATAGACAATGATACTGGAGCACAGTGGTCAGATACAGTGCCACAAACCCTTAGTGAAGATGATCAACTTTTAATTACAATTCGTTACGGAACAGAAACTTAATATGAAAGACACACTACTTAAAGTAACCGGAGATATTCTCTCTAGTTCTGTCATTATTGCGGCTTTGACACAATATGCTCCGCTTATCTTAGCCGTTCCTTCTGCCTGTTACGCATGTTTACGTATTTGGGATTGGTGGGAGCATCGTGTGGAGATACGAGGAAAAAAAAATCAAGCTGCCTATATAAGTAAATATAGACGCGAATTTCGGACGCGAAGGGGTAAATAATGCCAACTAGCGGATCAGTTGATTTTCAACATACACGAACTCAAATAGTCGAATCTGCATTGCGTAAATGTGGTGTATTACGCGAAGGCGTTAGTGCTAGTGCCAATCAATTAACTACTGGTTCACTAGCCTTGAATGCTATTGTTAAGTCTCTCGCAGTAGATGGGATGCCTTTGTGGGCTATCCGAAAAAGTGCCATCTTTCCTATTCATGATACTAATTCAGTCATCCTAGGTCCTAGCGGAGGTCATGCGGCCACCACCTATAATCATACGGAACTCACAGCTGAAAGCGCAGCTACGGATACAACGCTTACTGTGGACTCTATTACCGGGATTGCTGCCTCAGATATTATTGGAGTAGAGTTGGACAGTGGTAATATTTTTTGGTCCACGGTTAGTGGTGCCCCATCAGGGTCCACGGTTACGTTGGCTGCTGGGGTCACTACGGTAGCTAGTAGTGGGAATCACGTATATAGTTATACTAATAAAACGGTGCGACCTCTCAAAATCGTGCAGGCCCAGCGTTATAGTTATGAACAAGATTCTGAAGTGCCTATTAATATTGTTTCACGTGATGAATATGTAAGATTATCAACAAAATCTACGGAAGGTCCTCCGCATACAATTTATTATGAACCTACATCTTTAACCGGATTATTGAACTTGTATCCAAGGTTTGAGAATGGTGATGAAGTTATTCTCATTTGGTTTCAGAGACCCTTTGAGGACATGGATAATTCTACGGATAATTTGGATTTTCCCCAAGAATATGAATTACTCATTATTTTAATGCTTGCCACTACGTTGGGATATGAATATAGTATTCCCTCCCGTAAACTGGGTATGCTTCAAACGTGGACGGAAGCTGAACGAAAACGAGTAGGGGATTTCGGTATGGAAGAAGGTTCGGTTTATTTGACTCCTAATCGCACAGGACGCTAATGGCTGAAGCGGGCAAACAACAAGACTTTCCTTCGACGATAGATATTCCCTTGGCGGGAATGCATCTCTCGCGGGGCACAACTGCGACATTAGATCAGCGGTATGTGAATGTTCTCTTTGAACTCTATACCAATCCTCTAACCGGGGGTAAGTCATTAATGGCTGTTAAACGTCCCGGACTGGCACAGTTCTCACAACCACCCGCCGGTGCTGCTACAGGACGTGGTCTTTATGCTTGGGCTGGTAGTGGTAAAATATATAGTGTTTTTAATAATAAAATTTATAGCAATACTACCGATCTAGGAGTAACATTAGCAGCCTCTACTGGCCGGGTGTGGTTTGCCGAAACCTCACCGACTTCAACAGAGCGGATTTTGATTATTAGTGATGGCACGGACAATTATCATATTACAACTGCTGATGTGATTACTCAAATTGATGAGGTTGATGATCCTCAGTATCCCCAAAATAATCTAGGTCCTGTTCTCTTTTATGATGATTATATTGTTCAGGCCCAATCAGATGGAGAAATTTGGAATACGGAACCAGACAACTTTACTAGTTGGACTTCACTAAATGTTATTAGTTCTGCCATGTATGGTGATGAATTGGAAGCCATCGTGCGGCTCAAAGATCAGATTATGGCAATGGGCAAGCAGAGTATTGAATTCTTTTTCAACAATGGAACGTCCAATTCACCCTTTTTACGGATTGATCAGAACTCATTGCAATTAGGTTTAGCTACAAAAAATAGTTTGTCTTTTGCTGGAGAATCTATTATGTGGGTTGCGTCTACGCCAGCCGTCGGGGGTGGTAGTCGCCAAGTATGGTTAATTGAAGGGTCTCGTCAAGGCAAGAGGGTTTCAACACCCGCCCTTGAACGTATTTTAAATGCAGAGACTATTACTAGTTGCACCGCTTGGATGGAAACAATTGCTGGGCATTTGATTTATGTATTAAATTTAGCTACTTCTGGTCGCACTTGGGTCTACGATGTTTCGATTGGAATGTGGACAGAGTGGAAGACTGCCTCAGATGCCATCTTCCCCGGCATGGCTGCAACCTCTGTTGATGGACAAGTATATGTGCAAGATGCCACTAATGGCAGGATTTATACATTAAATCCGACGACCTATCAGGATAACGGATCAAACTTTACTGTGACAATTCAAACGGATAATTATGATTTCGGAACTCCTATGGCTAAGTTTCAAAGTGGCTTGTGGTTACTTGGGGACAATACTACTGGCACTATCAGTGTTTCTGAGGCCGATGATGATTACGTTACGTTTAATACGGCTCGCACCATTGACATGACAGTGACCCATAAATTTCTTGCCGAAGGTGGAATGTTCTTTCAACGAGCTTACCGTTTTGAGTATACCCAGAATGCGGCCTTACGACTTCAAAAATTCTCATTGAAATTGGAAGTTGGAGTTGGCTAATGGATGAATTTACTATTCAACCTGCACCGAATACGGTGCAGATTACCCAACAGCAACGCCTTAGTATGGCTAGTGGACCCTACTATGCAGCTGGTCAAATAACATATGATTCAGGCACTGGATTCTGGTTAGGTGTGCAGGATGGAATTGCTCGATTCTCAATTGGTAATTCTGCTGGAAACAAGATGACGTGGGATGGCACCACACTTTCCATTGTTGGTTCTTTTACAGCATCCTCTGGAACTATTGGTGGTTGGACAATTGGTGCTGATTATATTCGTGATACCTCCGGTGTTGTAGGACTATCTTCCGCGGTAACAGGTGGAGATGATATTCGCTTTTGGGCAGGGGATGCTGTTCCAGCAAGCGCAGAGTTTAAAGTCACCGAATCGGGTGCTGTAACTGCCACCAATATTACAATTACAGGTGGAAGTGTTCTGTCTTCTTTATTGAGTGGACTGATTGGTCTTTCAAATCTTAATGTCGCGGCACAGGGTTGGACTCAGACCTCGGCTTTCTCTGTTCTAGATTTGAATACCGTCCAGTGGGGAGCAGGAACCTTTACTACTTCTGGAGGCACTAGTTATTCTATTGGTGCTGGTAACACTGGTAATATGGTTGCCAGAACATTTATTTATCTGGATATTGGAGTTTCCACTACTGCTTATCAAGTAACCACAACTGCTTCAACCGCTGTTGGTGCTGGTAAGGTGTTAGTTGCCACAGCAATTAATGGGGCAGTCGAACCCTCATTTGAAGTCTTTAGTGGAATTGGTGGAGCCAATTTTGATGGCAGTCAGATTGTTGCCGCCAGTATTACTGGTAATGAAGTGGCTGCGAATACAATTACTGCTGGGAACCTCAGTGTCTCCCAACTCTCCGCAATTGCAGCGGATATGGGCGCTTTGACCGCTGGAACAATTACCTTAGATTCTACTGGTCATATTAAATCTGGACAAACTGCATATAATACGGGCACTGGATTCTTTTTAGGTAAAGATGGTGCAACGACTAAATTGTCCTTGGGGTCAGCAGCTGGCAATTTTTTAACTTGGGATGGAACTTCTCTTACAATTGGTGGTGTGCCACTAATACGAGAACTAATCTCTGCAGCAGTAACAATCCCCAATGGTTTTCAAATGCTTTTAGCAGATCAACTGACTATTGATAGTGACGTAACAATTGAAGGGAATCTTGCAATAATCTAATTATGGCTAAAATCACATTACTTGAATCTACTGCACCCGCTACTCCTAGCACGAATTATGTTGTCTTTTATGCTAAAGCTGACGGAAAATTATATGCGAAAGATGATACTGGTGCCGAATCAGTTATAACTCAAGCTCCGGGTAGCTCTACTGATAATGGAGTTCCTAGATTTGATGGAACTGGTGGAGCACTTCAAACCAGTGGTGTATCTATTGATGATTCCAATATTATAACTGCGTCTGGTGTTGCGGGTGGGCAGGTAGCAACACAAGCTGAACAAGAAACAGCATCCAGCACAGCCAGAATTGTTACACCCGGACGACAACATTTTCATCCATCTGCAATTAAAGCTGCTGTTCGTTTCAATTCTGCTGGAACAATTGCATATAACTATAATATTACAAGTATTACAGATAATGGTGCTGGTTCATGGGATATTGTAATTGCAACTGATTTTTCAGGAGCCGCGAATTATGTCGGGGTTGGAATGTGCGGGTTTGATACGGCAGACGGGTCTCCACTAATTGTTTCTGTGCGCGCAGCATCCGCTGCAGGAACATTCTCCATTAGCTCAAGAGACATGACCACCGCAGCCTTACGAGATCCTGATACTCCGAACGAAATTCATGTTATCTTAACTGGAGATTTCACATAATGAGAAAGATTATTTATACACGGCCTGATGGCGGGATATCCATTGTCTCTATGATGGAAGACACAGATACCTCTTTAGCATTAGCTATGGCTCGTTTACCTGTGAATGCAACTAATGTGCAAATTATAGTTGATGCAGATATTCCCACAGATCGCACTTTTCGTAATGCATGGCAACAAGATATAACAGGACAGATTGTAATTGATCTTCCTTTGGCTCGTACTCTGGCAGAGAAACAAATTAATCAACGAAAGTATAATCAGATGCGTGATCTTTTAATTCGTGAGGCTTTGGGGGAAGATGTGACGTTAGCTAAGACCCAATTACAAGCTACAGATGCTCGTATAATAGTTGATACTGCGTTGACACTTGAAAGTTTAACAACTGAATTACAAAAAGTGAGATAATTATGGCACAAACATTATGGGGTTCTCCTGCCCCTTCTGCTTCTCCCACTCCTCCTCTCTTTCCAGAGATTCAATCTGGAGGTATAGGTGGAGGCACAACTGGTTTGGTTAGTGGTGCAACTACATACGGAAAGCCAGCCGACACTGACGGGGCGAGCCCACCTACTGCTGACTGGTATACCGATGCCAACGGAGAGATTTGGGATAAGGTCTCGGGTCAGTATGTTGGCAATGCCGCCCAATTCGAGGAATTCAACAGGTTAAATCCACCGGGACATCAATGGCAAAAGAGGGCTATCCAAGCTCTTGTGCTTGGCGGGGCAGCGGGTGCGGCCTATGGTGTAGCTGGCGCAGGAGCCGGTGCCGTCGGTGCTGGTGAAGCACTACCTGCTGGTGCAGGTGGGGCATTCGACATGGGTGGGCTTGCTGGTGGCGTTCCCGGTGCTGGTGGAGCAACTGGCTTTACCACTGGTATTGACGGAACCTATGGTTTTGCTGGTATAGGTGGTCTAGGATTAGGTGCTGCTACTGCTGCTAATGCAGCAGGAAGTGGTGGAGTTTCTCCACAATCTACTGGACCCGGTGTTACGCCCGGAATAAATGGTTACAACTGGCAGCAACTATTAGGTGCTGGTATGACTCTCAAAGATATATTACAACTTGCTTCTCAGGGTTATGGTTTGTATAGTTCAATTGGTGCATTAGGAAATCGTAGAGATGCCGAACGAGAGTTGAGAGCAGCCTTTGAACGTAGTGATCCTTTTGCTAAAGAACGGGCTGCTGCTGGAAACCAATATAGTGAATGGTTACAAGACCCAAATAAATATATGAGTTCACCCATTGCTCGTTTACAGATTGATGAATTGAATAGAGCGGCGCGGGCGAAACAATCTCAACTTGGCACTACTTGGAGTGTTAACCCTGAGGGGAATATCACAGGATCGGGGTCTGGTGCCGCTGATTTTGCGAAGCAATTGCAGACTAATCTTGCTAGTCAGTATGAAACTGCATTAGGTAATCGCGCGCAACAAGCAGGTATGTCTCTATTCCCTAGTGCGGACATGGCTCGAAATCTCGCCGGGATTCAGGGTTCAGAAGCCGGTCTTAGACGAGATGTAGCAACAGATGTTTTTAAGATTGGTGGAACTTTTGCTGATCTCTATGACAAATACTTTGGAGCATAAAAATGGCTGATTTATTTCCTCGCGCTTATACAACTCCTCATATTGAGGAAGGGTATTATGGCGGACGTAGGTTTCAACAAGAGGATGAACAACGCCTTTTGAAGAGTCAATTGATGAATCTGGATATAGCCCGAGAACGGGCTGCTCAAGAAGAAGCCAGACAAGGGGCTCCTCTCCGTGCTGCTGAAAGACAACTAAAGATGGGTGATGTTCAGGGTCAGATTGGACGACAACCTGATGTTATTCGTAGGGAAGGTGCCCTAGCTGCTGCCGCCGGCACTCCTGAACGTATTGCTTCTGATGTAGAAGCCGGTGATCTTGAATCCCAAGGTAAGGTGCGTCGTGGTCACATGACTCGGGAAGCTGATGAGGCTGATACGTTTATTCGTGCTTTTGAACCTGTTATTCGTGGTGCATCTACAATGAACTATGAGCAACAAAATGAAGCATGGGAAACTGCATTCAAAACTATGGAGAGGGCAGGTAAAGATACCTCCAAAATGCGGGCCACAGATCGTGGTCAACTCATGAAAGAAATTACAGGTGCTTATCAACAAGCAGTTAATACTGCTCCCACTATTCGTGAGAGAATAAAGTTGGATGAAGCGCATGAACGTGCGATTAAACTAGAACAAGAACGTCGTAAAACTCTAATTGCCCAAGCGAAAGAGCGAGCAACCTCAGAGAAACCTGTTAATGCACCTAATGCTGTGGTCGCTAGGGCTATGGATAAATATCGTAAAGACCCTAAGACAATTAATGAAACAGAACGTGAATTGCTTAGAGATCATTTCGAGAATACTATGTCGAAGTCTGACCAATTTGATTTTGAAATGGCACTTAATGACCGAGAAAGACGGGTTGTGCTTGACCGGCATAGAGCTAGAACACGTCAAACCCATCCTGATCTCTACAAACCAGAAACACAACAACCTACTAACACTCTCAGAGAAGCCGAAATGGAAGCTCGGGCTCGTCAGGCTGGCGTTCCTTATGACCCTGAAAAATATGATTACCGTGTGAATGAAAAAGGTCAGTTACAACGCAAACTAAAGGGTAAATAATGTCTGAATGGGAAACCGTAGACAAGTGGGAAACGGTTGATAAGTGGGAAACTGTAGGTGAGCGTGGGCTCGTTGGCCGTGCTTATGATCAACTCTCTGCTGGTGCTCTTGCTGCATCTGACCTCCTTGTTGGTGGTGCAGGTAGTCTTGTGGCTACCCCTAAAGCTATCTATGATGTAGCCCGTGGTGATCTTACGCCTACACAAGCATTAGAGGGTGTTGGAGAAGCTGGTCATGCTACCGCAGAAGCAGCCACAGGATATATACCCGCAGAGCAAAAGGAAGCCCTTCGCCAGAAGGATGCTTATACCTATCCTATGGATGTTCTTAATCAAGTCTTTCAAGGGGTGGGCAATATCGCTGGTGCTGCTCGGTATTATGGTGGTCAACTATTGGGAGAAGATGAAGCCCAGTCTAATCAACGAGCCGGTGAACTAGGGTCTGGTGCCCAGTTAGGCTTGTTCGCTACTGCTCCATTTATGCGTGGTAATGCTCCACGTCCCCCCGCCAAACCCTCCGCAAAATATAACGAAACTGTTCGTAAGACCTACGAAACTGAACCCACTATGGAAACCCCACCCTCTACACCTGTAGATTGGGTAAGGGAGACTATAGGTGGTAAGAAACCTGAACCTGTCCGTCCAGAGCCTGAGGCTGTCCCTTATGAGGTCCCGGAGAGGGCAGGAAGACCTATCCCTGACGAGACTCCAGCCGATGCTGTCCGTCGCTTCCAAGAGCGCGGTGGTGAGGCTGGACCCCCTGTTATGACTGAAGCTGAGGCTACGGCTAGGGCTGTCCGAGAGTTCCGGGAGAAGGGTGCTGCCCCTGAACAAACCCTACCACCGAGGGGTGAGACTGGGGCTGTAGGCCATATAGAACGTATGTCTAGGCTAGAGAGAGATAGAGAACGGTTTCAGGAAGAACTACGTGATGCCCAAGGCAGGGAAGAGAAGGATACCGTTAAGTTCTTCAAGGAAGCTATTGAGGAAGTAACGGCTGAGATTAAGGAATTACAGTCCAAGTTTACTGAAGGGACTATTGATCCATTCAAGGGTCCGGGTAGGCGTCAGACTGGGGCCTTGATCTTTCAAGGTGATCCTATTGCAAAGATTGAATCCGCCTTCAACTTTATTAAAAAGAATTGGCCCAGATTCTCGGAAGTTAAGGATGTTAGAGTTATTTCTAACAGCACGTTTGATTCTATGCAAGGGGGTCAACCCAATCCTAATATTCACGCTTTCTGGGATCATACTGATGGAGTCGTATACTTACCAGAAAAAATAATTGCTCTAGATACAAGTAGTATTGTCTCTATTATAGCTCACGAATTAATGCATGGCAGAGATTCGGTAAAGCGTCCTTACAGTCGTCGGACAAAGGATTTCTGGGGCACTAAAGAACAGATAGCAAATGAGAAAGAATATCTAAAGATACCAGCCGAGGTTCGTGCTTTTCGAGCAGAGGATACTGCACAGACACGTTTCCTTACTGGAGGTCCCGGTAAAAGACAACGTGGTATGTTTGACCCTTCTGCTTTCCGTCTCCGCAGAGAACAGGGTGATAAGAAGACTGAGTTTGAGAAAGAACAGAACCTACCTGCTGGTGGAGGACTAGCCCTGCCCGACACGGAAGGGCCTGTCCTTGACCGTGTGGTAGAAACTTTGGCAATCGGGGAAGACCTGAATAGAATTCAAGGCACCCCACAGAAGCTAGTATTGCCCAATGACGTAGGTAGTTTCCTTGGTAAGTATGGTCTTACGTCAGAGCATGTATCCAAGTTCTATGCTGATAATCCACTTGTCAAGACTATCATTGATCGAATGACACAGATTGATCAGAAGTTTGGTGATCTGTTGGAAAGCTTCATGAAGGGTGCTAATCTGGTAGGTAAGCGTGGACTAACTGCTCTACGTTATACCAGACGTATCCCTGAAGGGTTCTCCAAGATTGAGAGAAACCTAACAAAGACAGAGACTGAATCTCTCTACAAGGCTTGGCTGGAATTTGATAATGCCCAAGTCCTGAGAGATAACAATCTCCAATATCCTACCCGTGAGATGCTTATTGAGAAGGGTTATAGTGGTAAGGTAGCTGATTCATACTTGGCTGAAGCTGAGTATATGAAGTCTATCTATATGCTCATTAATGAAGGCAGAGCCTTGACAGGTAAGAACCCTATTGAGTTCTTGCCCGGTCACTTCCCCCATTCCTATAAAGGTAACATTGGTATCAAGATTCTGCGTCGGGTGCAGGATGAGCATGGTATGCCTAAAGATGTAACGGTAGGTTATACCCGCACATCAGGAAGCCAGAAGTCTATTGATAAAGTCATCAAAGACCTGATGAATGATGTGTATAGAGAATTAGCTGAAACTGGGCAGGAGAATGTTAATCTCCGTGCGGAGCAAGTCAGGACTGACAAGCCGGGTAATATGTCGGATATGATGGATGCCTTTGAATCTACCGCTGAGGTTTACTCTAGTGCTACCCATCCCCTGACCAAGTTGGTGAAGAAGGTATTAGATAATCGTATAGCCAGTCTGGAACAACAATTCCTTGCCAGTTCCTTGCACCGTTCAGGTGTCAAGGGATGGCTTGGTTATACAGGTGTGACCTCTAAGAACTTAAAGGATTTACAAACCGCTCGGACTTCTTATATTACCAATGCTGTTAAGTATGCCCGGTCACAGATGATGCTGAGTATTATGAATGAGATTCCAGCTAATGTCTGGGCGGAGGTAAACAAACGCCTGCCCCATACCGCAGAGTATATCGAGAATTTTGTAGATGTAGCTAGAGAACGAGTCCCCCTAGGTGGGGGTGACAAGTTTATAATGAATATGTTTGATAGTATCTTTGGTCCACGGATGGGTTATCGTTCCCCTCTTGGGGGTGTTAACAACCTACGTAGATTCTTTAGCTGGAAGGACCTTGCATGGTCTGTTAGTTACCATACCGCTAACATGCTACAACCAACTGTGTATGCCCCTCCTACGCTTCTTAGGGAAGCTAGTCGTATGGGTAAGGGGGATGTAGCCCTATCTATTGCTAGAGGGGAGATCGAGTTTGTCAACCCTAGCCTAGAGACAAAAAGAGCTATGGAGTTTGGTGCGAAGAATAAGTATATTGCACCAAAGCTGATGGAAGAAATTGACTTCTCTATTTTTCAGACAGACAATAAGCTGAAAGAATTTGGACATGAGTTTATTACAGGAAGGCGCTCCTCTGAATTGAACGAAGCGGTAGGACGTGCCAGAACTTATCTGCAAGCTTACTACTTCTACAAGTCTGCTGGCTTTAATGCACACCAAGCTATGCGGTCAGCCGGTAAACTTACAAACGACGTGATGGTAGATTATGGTAAGGTGGGTCAGCCTCTGTGGTTATCCAATAACCCATTTGGTCAAACGGTTGGAAAGCTAGTAGCTCCCTATGCCCAGTTCCAGTTCTCTCACTGGGGCCATGTGGCTTTAGCCTTGCAACAGATTAAGAATCATCCGAAGAGTGCTAAGGCATGGGCACCATTCATTGAGCTACAAGCAGCGGGTCTATTCTTTGCTGGTGTCAGAGGGATCATTGGATTCACTGAACTGGCAGCCCTGTGGACAGGGTTGAATATGGCCTATGAAGCTGCTACTGGTAAAAAGAGTGAGTGGCCTGACATTAGAACAGCTATGGTTCAGGCAGGTTTCAATGACTTCCTGATGTTTGGAGCTACCTCTACAGCCACTAAACAAGTTCCGGGTATGAAACATGGTGCTGATGTTGGAGCATCTATGGCTTCTCCGGGTGTATCCAGTCTAGTCATCCCCCGTCAAGTGACAGGAACTGCTGAGATTATTACCAATACCGTCACCGCTATGGGTAAGATCATCTTGAGTAAAGAGTTAACTGCCAGTGAGAAGTATAAGGCTCTAAAAGCTATTACCCCTTCTTGGATGAATGGGACCTTTTGGGAACCTGCATTTGAGGTTAATGAAAGAGTATCTGCCAGCCCCAATAATCGTATGAGGGGTGGGTCATTAAGGAATGAAGACGACGAGCGAGCCCTTTACTGGACCAATCGTAGGTCTCTTAAAGAGGAACGGGAACGTATTGTAAGTCAAGCGATGTTGACTGAGAAGCGTTCTAGGAATGAACTTAAAGCTGACTTGGTGGAACTAGCTGCTGACCAGCTAGACCGACGTGGTGAGGTTGATGAAGAAACCATCAGGAAATCGGTTGAAGCTGGTTATCAACCTAGAGAATTTCGTCGGCGAGTTCTTGAGTTAAGAAGGGAAAGGCAACGGAGTCAGGTCGAGAGATTAATCCGACGTAAGGAAGCAACCCGTGATCTGATGATGCAGCGCCGTCGCCTTGAGGAATTGAACGATGACCTTCAAGCTTATCAAAGGTAGCGAGTCTTAAGCGTCTTCACGAACTTGACTACCTGCCGCACCAACCTCTTTAGAAAGTTTGCGCGAGGTCTTCCCGGCTTTCGTTTGAACATATAATCTCCGTTTAACTGATTTAGATAACAACGCTGATGGCGCCCAAGCTGTTCTTTTTGTTTCATCTTCTTTCACACATCCCAACGCAGGTTCAACACACGCCCTTGCTTTGACCCTGTTCCATGTTGAGGATTCAAGCACAATCACTAGATGTGGTCGTCCTTTCTCCCACATAGGAGCAAGGACTTCTGTTACATTAAGTAAGTCTTTATTCTCCGCCATCCACTGAATTAAAGGGTCTATCTTCAAGGTCTAAATATCCATCGTTATGTATTTCCAGTGCGTCTATTAATTCTTTTTTAGATGGTTTTCTATATTTCATCTTACGTCTCTTAATAGGTCTATCATTAAGATCATAAGGACTAGAGTCATCCTCAGAACGATAAGTTTTACTAAACATCAGTTCATCACACATATAACAACCACACTAATCACGATCATCACGATAAGAATTGTCAACATCTTCCTCATCTAATTCTAATTTAGAAACAAGATAGTCAAACTTATCTGCTATCTTATCGTCAAATGCTTCAACTAATTCGGCTGTAGTAATATCTAGCAACTCCAGAAACTGGGTCTCTTCAATATTTTCCATAATGTATGTCTTTAATTCCTTAAGACTTACTGTTCCCATTGCTATTACCGTTTGAGTTCCATTCTTTTACCATCTTCTCTAGGCCACGGGTGCCAACATCCAACCCATTAACAAGGGCAGCAAACATGAAGCTGTAAGATACGACAGTAGGAATCTCAGAGATTGAAAAAACATTACCACCTTGCAACATCCACCACCAAAGAACGATCAAGAAATTACCAGCCGCCATCAGAGAAAGGACAGGTCTACGCCACCGCACCATCTTATCCTCAGACTTAGCTTCTGCCTCTACAATCCTAGCCTGTAGTTCATTGGCTGAAACCTGTGCGGCTACCACAGCCATCATCACAGGAGCAGACAACTCCGTGATCTTTGCTTTTACTTGCAACCGTTCCTCATCGGAAGTTACAAGTTCATCTACTGCCTTACCAGCATCAGCAAAGAATGCGCCAATAATCGGCAGACTAGTTAAGAAACTCATTTCAATCTCCTATTGTTTTCAGTTTAATTACTTTCAATCCCAAGGCTTTAGCAAGGGCAAGTTCGGCTTGCGATCCCGTCGATTTCTCCCACCCCGGAAGAAGTGCAATTGCGTCAGCATGAAGACAAATCCAATTACAGTCCATAGACATAACCTCACGAATTGAGAAACCACTTTTTTCAACTGCCTCCTCAGGGGAACCTGAGGCCGAGCCGGGATTTTTACCATATTTTTCAAGGTCCATTCTAGCAGGATTAAATACTGTATAGCCCTTACGTTTTAATTTTTCCTCTGCTGCAAAAAAAGCAGGATGATTAAAGTAAGGAATATTCCTCATTGGTCCAGAAAGAAATACGTTCATGTAATCTTCCCTAACGCAACTGATGCGACAGCATACATAAGTAGCATGATTGCTATCCAGTAATCATGTTCGGTATTGGCTACTCTGAATTTATCAAGAGAAGCCAAGAGATAAGCTGCTGCAACTGCATAGCATAGCCAAGCACTCATATTAATTCATTAAATACATCACGAAGTTGAGGAGAAGATTAAAAGCTGCCCAACCTGAAGCAATACCAACTCCCAGACCAATATAGTTTATAAAATTTTTCATAGTTTTTGGAAACATCCTCCAGTTATTGTAGCTGCTGGTGCTCGATTCAGTCGCATCTCTGCATGAACTGCAAGACAATCTGATACAAGATTAAACTCTTGTTGCACTACTGCTGGTGCTCCATTTCCATGGAAGATCAATAAAATTAAAATCCATTTCATTAGTATACGTCTCCATTCTCTTTCATCTTGATATCTTCATAAGGGTCAAGCAGTCGTCGCTTGACTTCAGCAGCGGCCTCATGTAACTCGCCGCGATAGTTCTTCAACGAATTGTAGGATTGTGGAATCCTCCGAGCGAACTTGAATAGAATGTAATTCAGATCACCGTCGGCCCCTACATCAGCATCCACCATAGCCTGAACGATAGGGTCCAAGGCATTGCGACGCCCTTTTTCCACATATGGCATATTTAACAATGACCCCCAACTGTGAACGGGTTGAGCATCTCTTTACATATCCATGTTGCAACCTTACCCCTCCAACCGCCGTCCTTACGATGACGTTTTAGACGTGCTGTGAATGTCCACTCTCCCTTAATCTTTATCCATCGCCACACTTTCCACCATGCGACTTCGCTGAAGCGCCACTTAAAGCTAAACTTGGGAAGCGACAGGAATATCACAGTGCCGATAATCATAGTCAGGATCAGATCAAGCACATAACCGAACGCCAGAATGATGACAGCCATCACCTTGACTGCCCAGTGTAGAACATGCCGCTGCGCCTTGAAATTCATTACTGCCAAATAGAGCACATAGCACTCTAATATAAATATTACCACATAAAGTAGTATCCAGAGACTGGATATTAACATAAATTACTCCTATTAGTTTTACCTTTATCCTTAATACTTGTATCGGTCGTCAAGGTCTGGTCTGTATTTAAGCGTCCAATGTAGGAACATACTGTCACATCCAAGATGAGCAGTATGGGGCAACCCAGACTCACTATCAATATCTTCACCACGATTGACAGCAAAGAGATGTCTGAGGCAAGAACCAATAAGCTTGCTAATTGGAATCCCGCCCCTCCAATTATGATCGTTATACTTATTACATCCAAATCCAAGGACTTTACCCACCGCAAGAAGGAAGTCCGGATCAAGTAAATCCACTCTCGACTTACCTTCATCATAGTGGAGCCCAGTTGAGGTAGGTTTATCACGTTCCACGGCGGATGAAACCTTTATCTCTGAGGGCACGAAGGTCCAATATGGAGTCTCTTTCATTCTTTGATACCACTACTTGCCCTTTGTCGAGTCCTGTGTCATATACTGTTCCGAACTGTAGTTCGAGTTGTCCTTCATCACTCCACCCGCAATCGCAGACATAGGTTCCGAGGGAATGACTGCTGTCCCTGTCGAATCCGCAGTGATCGGTTTCAACATGTTCCTCTGCCCTTGCCACTTCGGACCGTTCCAGTTGCGTTCCGCTCTTGCGATTTTTTCTGCCAAAAATTTTGTCGAAGTTGTCATCATATTCCTTGGATGGCGGTCTGCTTATGATCTTCAATTTTTAATCCTTTCAACATTTCTTCCATAGAAAAGAATACATCGGTAGCAAATTTATACATCACGTCCCAACGTCCATCTTTAGGTTCCTCTTGGAACAGAATATATACTGGCTTATCCTGTCCCCTCAGATATCCTAGTTCTAGATGACAACTTTTACCAGCCGGTAAAACAAGGAGGCCAGCGCAAGACCTATTAAGATGATGATAATCAAAACTAAATACATGGTTGGCGTGATACCCCTTGAGCGCCTGTCTATAATCTCTGCCACGCCGTCTTTCATGCTCTTGCCACTTATCATCAGCTTCTGGGCCAGCAGAGAACCAATCTGTGAAGGCTTCCCAACCAATCTTTTCAAGCTCATTTCCAATCTCTGGTATTGTGAGGTTTCTTAATGAACCCACCACATAAATGCACGATTTTTTATCAGCCATACTCCTATTTCCCAAAGTGCTTGTGCAATCAAAATTGCTATTGTAACTTCCGCTATCTCAAGCCAAAAATGTCGCCATGTAAATTCAATGTGAGGCTTTGGTAGATACCTACCCCGCTTATCACGTTCTTTAGTAACCGTAGTGGTTACTGTAGTCTCACGGATAACATCATCTGTCTGGTCTGTAGCAACAGCCACCGATGCCGGGGGTGAGGTCTGCTCACTAGCACCCGACTGTGGCAGCGCCGCCTTGTCCGATGACTGTATTATAGAATCATCGGCTGTCATATATTACTCAACATCATGAGCAGCTAGATATTCAGGAAGATAAGGGTGTGTAAGTTCATGCTTACCATCAGATTCATATCTAACGCAAGTCAACTGTTTAACAGCCGTATGATTGATCTTCCCACTTAATTCAACACTAAGCATAGAGGGAAGAAGTGGAGGATACCCCTTATCTTCAGCATAACCTGTTCTACTATCATATGCAGACCCACAGATATACTGGTGCCTGAGTCTAGTGTATTCTTTCTGATTAGTGTTATCACAGGAGAGAAGAGCCGCAGGGTGCAACTCAATAGCTACGTGAGAATGAGCAGTAAAAATCATATCTGCATCAATAAACTTACCAAATTCCTCAGCCTTACCAATCTTTGATCTAACACTAATACCACTCTGAATACCATGATGGAAATAACCATCATAACTAGACCTGTTTACTACAAAATTGGCAAATGTTCCAGACCCCATGTAAGGAATACCAAGCCTAGAACATAGATTATGATCAAAGCTGAGACCAGATATCTTATAAATTCTATTACCATGATTGCCCATAACTCCGAACAAACCCTTCCCCTGAATTGGAGAGAGGAGATCACACAACATTTCCATTTGAAGTTGAGGATTCAACAGTTGCCCGTGAATATCCCCTTTGCTATGTGACGTTACGCATTCCCCACCATCCCCCATATAAATCCAATATCCATTAGGGTCATCTTTAATACGCTTAAGATGTTGCTTAATAAACTGATAATCCGACTGTGCTGCTCCAACGTGGAGACAGGCCATAGGGTAAAGACGGATAAAGGGTTCTTCTAAGCCTAGTTCTTTTGTATTGAAATTGAAACGTATATAACTCATTATCTTGCTCCTACCTGTTGTTTTCCTTTTTCTTTCTTGAGTAAGATTTTCATCATCAAAACAGAACCCTCTGTGGTGGCAATCACATAAACGAGACCAGTCAAGGCAACCTTGATCCAATCACCAGTTGTCAAAGCAGTCCACAGTTGACTCCAGATTAGAAGGGTAGTAATAAACCAAATACCATTGGAACAAATAGAAGCATACCGATGATAGTTTGGGTCTCCACTATTACGGCTTCTACTAACCCATGTAAATGCCATGTTTTGGACAAAGGCTACTGCAGCCAATAGAGCTAAATCAAACATTAGTTAACCTGTGCGGGTGGAATAATTGTTTCAGTAATAGGTAATTGAACCTCTTGAGGTTCTGCCGTAGCTTCATTCACAGCAATAGCCCCGATCTGCATAAGAGACTGAATAGCAAAGTTAATAAGCCAAGTCATTTCAGCTTGACTCATTTGAGCGTTAAAATCTACGGTTGCCTGTTCATCATTCTTCTTAGTGAAAGTAAGAATCATAGTTTCTCCACGTCATTAGTCCAACCAGTCTTTTTAAGCTTACGCCAGCTATGTAGTTGAATCATCCAGCCAGCTTGCTTTAAGAGTGGGTAAGTCTTATTACTACGAATTTTACGTAAGTGGGGTTGCTTCTGTCCCATCGTTGTAACCTGCACACCTAGCGTGTGCTTATCCTCACGGTGAATACAGAGTAAATCCAGAAATCCAAAGAGGTCTTGTCTTATCTTACCCCATGAATTCCAGTGTTCAACCTTCTCTACGAGCCAACCTTCATCCCGTAGTTGTTTCATCGAGCGTTGTAGTGGGCTCATTTAGGAGTATCTGCACAAATAATAACTGGTATCTTTGCTTTATTGGCTCTAGTTATCATGTCCAAAGTTCCCTTAGATTCCCGGATATTAGTATGAAATGCAATTACCAATCCCGGCCCTCCTTCATCTAACATCTGTTGATTCCGAATAGGGCCAGCAGCTTTACCATGTGCCTCCCAGTTAGCAGGAAATACTTCAAGAGGTATTCCTGCGGATGTAGCCCATTCACCAGCAAGTGTATCAGCCCCTCTAGCACCACCTTCAATAATACCTGTCCATTCATAAAGAGACTGTTCATAGAACAAATCATCAAAATGATTTAACATTTTAGTCAGGTATTTTTTATCTACATAATTCCTATCACCACAAACTAATACTTTCATATAATTAAATGTGAGTAGTCGTCTATTAAGTCTAAGCCAGAGGGAGTAGAACCATTGTAAAATGGCGTTACTTTAGGCCACCAGCAGGGAATCCATCCTTGTCTCTTAGGAGAATCGGATAGATAGAACCCTGCTACCCAGTGGTCAGTCTCTGCTATGATACGAACTTCTGAACCATTACGAGTGGTAGCTTGACGTAAGTAATTCAAAATGTCCCTTCCAATCGTCGTTAGATTGCTTCCAAATCCAAAGCACACGACCATTCATTAGAAGTTCTTCATCATTGTTATAGGCTTCTCTAACCCTATTGAACATTTCCTGCTCTGTCTCTGCACCAGCTAGGATATTAGAAGCTTTAACTGGTCCTACCTTATAAAGACCCTTAATATTATCTGAGGAATCTCCGGTCAGTAGTTGAGTGTAGAAATATCTAAGACCTTCTGTTTCAGTGACAAACGCCTCTTCTTGTTTTACAAAATTATAGTGCTTTCCCGGAATCTGCTTTAGGTCTTTATCAATTGAGCAGATAACAGACGTTTCATAGTCTGGGTCAGGATTATTGTGATGTGATCTATCATTATATTCTGATTGGGTAATACCTAACGCATCATCAGCCTCAATCTCATGACAAACCTCAGCATCATAAACATCTTGCAGATGCTGCCGTATAGCCCTGTAATGCTTAGGCTTGGGCTGGATACGGTTAGCTTTATACTCAGGATAAATACGTCTACGGAAAGCCTTGGGGTCTCCCTCTTCGGTCAAATATATCTTGAACTCAGTGGCTTGCACAGCCTCAAGGATCAAGTTAAAAGTCTCCCTGATCCTTGCTTTCATGATACCTTCGTCTACATCTTCGGTCGTGAAACCTATGCGGTAGACTAGAATATCACCATCTATAAGGGCTAACATGGTCGCTCTTTAATTCCCGAATTGCTATTTGTAGATGAGAGATTAAATCTTTAGCAGCTTGGGCATAAGTATCATACTTATATTCAGTTGACTTATAGTTGCAAGCTTCCCAACCATCTTCAACGCCAGTATATATATATCCTGCATGTTCTACATGATATTTTGGAGCATCACCATAGGACCATGTTTTACATATGGTCCAATGGCAATCTCGGTCTTTATGATGATCACTAGAAACTAAGTTCATATGTATGTCTGTTAACTCACGAATTTGACTCTCTAGGGTTTCGTCAGACATAAATTTAGTAAACTAAATTATCCGGCAACCAAAGTAGGAGAAATATCTTCTTCTGCTTCTTCTACCTCAGAATCAGAATTAACCAACAGGGTCTTACTAATAAACTTCTTCAGCTTAGCCGCAGTAGAAAAGGTAAACCTGTCAGTATGAGGCCACGGATGACCCGTGGTAGTGCGATAAGCCACTGTAACTAGGTAAGACCCATCACCATTCACGAACTCAATCTGACAACCAGCTACTTCCAACTCAGGTGTTTCTTGTGCCATTTTCATTATCCTCTCTGGTTACTCAACTTCAGCAGTATCTAAAAGTTCTGTGCCTTCAGGTGCAGCCGCAACCTTCCGTGGACGACCCGGCTTACGTGCCGCTGTTGCTGCGGCGACAGGCTCTTGAGAAGCTTCCTTTTCAACAGCCTTATTACTATTATCCCCAACCGGCCTGAACACCCATGCTTCATAGCGTTCAGCGAGGGATGTTACGCTTTCAAAAGTAAGGACACCTTGACCTGCGAGTGTTTCAACGGCCCGTTCCAGAGAGGACTGGCGAACGATGAAACGATTACGGTCAGCTTCTGTGACCACCATCTTAGAAACCGGCTTAGCCGGGGTTCCTGATGCATCCACTACTTGTTCTCCACTGTTGACGACATGGGCTGACTTCCATTCGTAGAACTGCTTACCCTCTGCGTCGGGTTCACCCGGCACACTTTCCACTTCAAATACATCACCTTGCTTGGCTTCAGCAAACACCTTGAATACGGTCGGATTCTTGAACGAAACAAGGGTCTTAGTCATTACTTTACCATCCATGTTCTTGTAAAGAACAACCATCTTCTTCCAAGGATTTGGTTTACCGGGATGAACGGTAATGTTAGGATTTGCTACTAATGTGATTTGCATTAAAGATACCTTTGAATTAAACTTGCAATCTGCTTAAAATTGTGCTTCGGAATGTTTCGCTCTTTCTCCCCATCATTTAGAGCAATAAGAGAAATACCACTTTTAATTTGTGGATTATGCCGACTCAGTCCGGCCCATTTGCGAACTAGTTCAGGTAACATTTGCTCCTCAGCACTACTGTCATCCCTACATACCTCTTCAAATGTTATCTTATGCTTTTTTGCATATAGATTTGTAAGAACACCTAAACAACAGTAAGCACAGGACCCACCAAGATAAGTAGTCTTTAGATTTTCCCTTGCTTGTCTATATTTACCACTAAGGAGTGCTGTTCTCCACAACTTCTTCACTATTTTATTCATGAAACTCCTTCATTTCACCCCAATTAGGGCCATATGTAATCTCAGCCCGAACTGGGACATTTAACTCAATCTCAAATAACTTCTTGAAATTGTTGGGGATATCCTTAAAGACCCCCTGTATCACTTCTACTATTTCATTACTAATAGTATACCATAGTTCTGGCTTTATGTCAAGCACTATTGAATCGTGAACTGTATTGACCCATAGTATACCATTGAAGTTCATAGCTTTTATTCTTTTGTAACAAGATACTCTAACAATAGCCATGAGGTCTGCTGCTAATCCTTGAACCGGGTAGTTCAGGATTTTCGTTCTTGGATATTTCTGCCCACCGCCGGAAGCACCACTCCATACTGGGATGTATTGATAGACCCTTCCTGTGGGGAGGATGCAGACACCATTGTTGAGGACAACTCGTTCATACAGTCGCTCATGCCACGCATATAGCCCCTTATATTTTGCATAGAAGGCGGCAATTTTTTCATCCCACCACCTTTCGCCACCAAGGTGGCTAAACTCAGGATCAATTGCAAAGCTATAGCCAGTTCCACCGTAGATAGTGCGGAAGAGGAGAGTCTTTGCGACAAGCCTTGTAGGTAGTTTAAATCTGATTTGGTTATCGGCATGTAAGTCAAATTCCTTAGTTAATTCATCAAGACCAACAGGGTCTTGCGACCAGAATACAGCCGCTACCCATTCTAGTTGTTTTGCATCTATATTGAGAAGCATTTATCGTTCCAACTCGCATAAGATATCATCTGCTGCTGCTAGTAAAGCATCCTGAGAACCCTCACTCATATATCTGAGTAATACCCTTAAACCATGCTTATGCAGAAGATTCTCGAATTCTTTCATAGTAAAATGAATCCCTGCTTCCTCTTGTGCCTTAAATACTACAATCTTTTGTGATTTAGGATCATAGAGAAAGTCACCTTCCATTTCTGGGTATTCTTTATGTTCCATATCTACTCTTAAACAAGTGCTTCAAATTAGTATCAAAGTTCTGTAGGTTAGGCTCACTACTGCTGGTTCTGCCCGTCACTACAGTAACTTGATTAACCTTCCCATACAACATATTCCGCGGCCAGTGCATCTTCTCAATTAGCTTGGGTAAACCTTGGGTATAGGAAGATATACTCCGTTGCTGTTTGGAGTATTCTAACAGAAGGGTAAGGAGCCGTCTACTAGAGGCGAGTAGACGCGAGTGCAACAACCGCCCCAGAACCTTCTGATCACTAGACCAGAACTCTCCCTTTTCCAACTTGGTTCCGTCAACTGGTTCCACCAAACGTGGAAGAACTACGTCAAAGGCTACCTTTCTGAACTTAGGTTGACCTGTGTGTGGCCCTGTCTTAAAGACACCAGCTTCCACCTGCTGAATAAGAGTTATAGTCCCACCATAGAGAAGAGCACTAACCTGTTGGGGTGAATTTAGGTTAACGCTTACCTCTGGTGGAGCATAAGTTCTAATCTTGGCCTCTATTTCTAGTAACCGGGCACTCGTCTTGTCCGCTTCCTCTTTACTCGCTTCTTCGTCATAGTAAAACCCATTCCTTTCAATCTCATGTAATACAATTAAGTCTGAACAATGTAATCTAAATAGGTTCTTACGTGCTTGTGACCACGTATTAAACTCTTCTAATTGTTTCTGATATAGAAGGTAAGTAAGAGTAGCATCACCCTTAACTCTCTTCTCAATAATCTCCCACGGGATATCCATGGTGTCTATTCCTGCTTCCCAATAGGCTTCAATATCCCGTTCCTTAAGAGTAGTAATCCCTCTCTTTTGACATGAAGTTTCCAGATCAGGATATGTCCATGTCTGATTACTTGCTATGTATTCAAATAACTGGCAGTCCCATACCTTCTTGTTAGTCAGGTCTATTCCATACTTCCAAAGCCATGCCAGATCAAACTTAGCATTAAAGAATAGGAATAGATCAACAGTGTCACACCACTCTTTAAAGTGAGTGAGAGATTGACCATATGGAAGATCACCCCATTCAACAGGAACAACAGTAGTATCACTGTCTCCATGTGTGCCTATAGCACACAGTTTATTTCTATTGTCAAAGGGATTACCTATGTTGTGAGTGGTAGTCTCACAATCCAGTGATTGGACTAACATCTAAAGGTTATTTAGTTTACTAAGTGTTCTGAGGGAACTTCGTACCAACGGGAACTAACAGACCCTTAAAACCTGCGGCAGTATCTACGATAGGAACAGACCGGAACTTCTTAGTAAGTTCTTCAATAGTATATTCTTCAAAAGTAGTCCCGAGTTCTTGAGCCATTTCTGCGGCTCTCTTCTCAATCATATTTTGTAGCTTGTCCTGAACCAACTTCTGTAATGCTGCTATCTCAACTCGTTGTGCTTCCTGTTGTGTCAGTTTCAGTATCATTATCCTCTTGCTCCACCATTTCGGGAGTTGGCTTTCCAACTACCCATTGATAAGTGCTTCACATTTACATCACCTTGGGGTAGCCATGCAGTTGGAACTCCCTTATCTCTACGAGCAGGGATTTGCATAGCTCTCCAATTTACATTACGTATCTTAGGATTATCACTCATTCAAGACTTCCCTTTATCAGAGAAATAAATCGGGCACGAGCCCTCGTCGTAGATGACCCTCATTTTATCCAGTCCGCGCGGACGCAAAGCGTTTTGTCCCCCACGTACTCCGGCTCTCCACGTACAATCCGTCCGTCCACTTCAGAGATAACCGGGGACTCATATTTGGGTATCGTAATCCACTCGACGCAACGAGTACCTGGCGCAACTTGGTCACAGCCGGCAATAATAATTGCCGTGAATGCGGCCCATACGCAGAAAACGTGTAAAGAACTCATCGTAACCCTTTCCGGGGGCGGCGTGGATACCTTGGATAGATCAAGCGGCGTCCCGCTCTCGGTGGTGGTCATGGTTTTCCTTTTAGGGCGCGGATGGCTCGGGCGCAATCGCTTGGGAAAACAGGAACTCCATTCTTGTGAACAAACGGTTGTTGTTCGGCAGCCTTCGCGCACTCCTCGATCACCCGCTCCCGCGCCTCGCACAAAGCTGACTCGGCAGCTTCGGCACGCTCAAGCATCTCGTTATACATCTTGGATTTCATCAGCCCATCATTCAGAGAATGACTGTATCGCTCGACCAGCCGCTTAACCTCGGACTCGGCTTTCTCTATCACGCAAGCAGCAGAATCAATTTCGCCCTGCCCCCATCCGGCAGCACGTAGCAGGTTGTTTAAGTCGTTCACATCTTTGTTCAGCCGCTCCACCATCTCCTCCCTCTCCCCCGTCTGCTCCGGCGGGAGGGAACGAGGCTTCGCTGTTGGGTCAATTTCCATACTGGTAGCACACCGGGGGCATTGGTAGACCGCAGGTTCCTCGTAGAACGATCTTCCGCAGGCTCTACAGCGGGCAGGATCGTCAGACACATCTCGTGCGGGTTTGTCGGTCATGGCTTCTCCTTCAGGGCGCG
>Ga0137423_1000080_pt1 | contig 38413 bp, 49 predicted proteins | sample EasRivERMZT600_2_FD_102326 | JGI IMG/M metagenome (GOLD analysis project Ga0137423, IMG submission 102326) | Soil microbial communities from meander-bound floodplain in the East River, Colorado, USA - East River MetaG ERMZT600_2 | ecosystem: Environmental > Terrestrial > Soil > Floodplain ...
AGTGGCTCGTGGCGTGTGACGGCAACGGGAACTGCATCCCTCTAACCCGATCCTTCTTTGACAGCCTGTACGGGACCGGCGGCGGGATTACATCTGATACGGTCATGTCGTACCAGGACAAGGACGGTCAGGGACTGGATGCACCGTACTCAGACATCGACGACGGTGTGAGTGCCGATGTCCTGAGCCTGATTGCGAACAGCCCGGTATTCAAAATTTTGTCGAGTGCAACGCTGCAACTCATCGGTGATGCCGTGACGATGGTAGGCGACTCCACATTCGGTGCCGGGACCACGGACATCATGGGGATGCTGCGGCAGCGACTCTTCAACTCCGGAACGACCCCCGACTCGACCTTCTGGTACCGCTGGGTTGACAGCATGGCAAACTTCTTGGGGGATGGGTGGTGCCCAAGGATTGACTCCGTGAATAGGCGAATTGTGTGGCAAGCCTGCGGTAGTGGGAGCGACACAGTTGCCAAGTACATCGACCAGGACGGCGGCACGCTGGACACGCCTTATGGCCGGATGTACGACTCCACGGCACTTGATGTGTTCAAGCTGTTTGCGGACTCCCCGAAATTCAAGATCACGTCTGACAGCATCTTGCAGTTGGCGGGGAAAACCTTCACGCTGATCGGGGACTCGGCGTGGGGGGTTGGGTATATAGATTTTAAGAGCCACTTGGTGTTCCACTTCTTGGACACCACGGGCACGGATTCCGTGTTCGCATATCAACTCCTTGATACCATGAACGGAAGGCTGGGGAATAACTGGGCTCTTACAGTAGACTCGTCTACTGGTCGATTTGTTTTTGAGGCTCAGGTTGGTGGTGGCGGTGGCACGTCTGACTCTATTGGTGTGGACGCGGACAACAACGGCACCTTCGAGAGCTTCCTGTACCCAGCCTACATCCAGGAGGGGTCGAATATCACTCTGACCGTGGACGGCGACACGCTCACCATTGCGTCCACGGGAGGTGGCGAAACCGACACTCTGAGCAGCGGTGCCCCGAACGGCACCAGCAACTTCAGCACGGTGCGCGACAGTACGGGCACCCGCAAGGAGACGCGGCAGGTCGAAGAGGGACACGGAGTCACGGCTTCCTATGGTGGGGATACGTCGGTTGTGCTGGCCGTGGACACGACGATCACGGCGTTTCAGAAGGCGCTCGCCAAGGCCGCGTTCGACGACAGTGTGGTTGCCACAACCGCGAAAATCCCCACCGCAGCACTGGCTGACAGTTCTAAGAAAATGGATACCACGGCGGCAAACTTCACAACCTACGTGGCGAACCATGCGGGGGCTGGCGGTGACGATACGGGGGCTTACATCGACGCAAACGGTGGCTCGGCCTTGGAACGCCCATACTTCGACATCTTCAACGCGGGGGCGCTGGCTGACACATTCGCCCTGCTTACGGACTCCACGCAGGCGTTGCTCTGGACCGATTCAGTCCTATCCATGCGCGGCAAACAGGGTACCGTCGTCGGCGACAGTGGGGCCGCTGGTGGCAAGTATCGCGTGGTCATCAACAACACGGAGCGTCTGGACATCGACGCTGACTCCATCGACTTCAACCTGCAAGATGTGCTCAACATCGACTCGCTGGACGTCACAAACTACACGGATAACTCTGTAGATGGGAACGACATCGACTGGCCCGGCTACTGGAAGTCGGCGGATCGGTACGCTCACGGTGGGGCGAAGGCCACTACAGATTCCGTGGTGTTGATGCACCCAGCCGTCTACGATACGACCGGTACGTTGAGCAACTGGCGCTACTGGCCAGTCATTGACTCCTGCTATGAGAACGCCACGGGCACCACCCCGCTGGTGGACACGTTCTGGATCGCCTACACGATGGGACGCGGAGAAGATCGGATTGATTCTCTGCGACTACGGTTAGGCGCAAGGGCGGGGGGTGCCAGCGATACGTCGATGATCGATCAGATGGACCTGTACAGCGTGGACCCTCTGACCGGAGCCCTCACCAACGATGTGTCGCATACAACCAACTACACGGTCACAACCTCGAACCAGTCTACGATTATCGATATCACAGACCAGACGACGCCGGACCCCGGTGAACAGTATTTAGTGCGCGTGATCGTGCGGCTGTTCACCGCCACGCGGATAGCGATAGCCTTGGAGGTGTGGGTAGATGATTAGGATGATCCTTTGTTTGCTTCTGCTTGCGTCGCCCTGCTGGGGGCTTGAGCAGAGCACGATCAATAAGGTGGATAGTCTCTACCCGTGGAACGTGTCGCAGGCGGGAATCTGGACCACGAGTGGGTGTTTGACGGGTGAGGAGTGGGATTGCGTAAACGAGTTCGGCGCCGATCCCGACAGCAATACCAGCTATCTGGCGATCACCAACAGCGCGGGCACCGACGCGCTGCGGTTCCAGAGCAACCTGTGGATGCCGTTTGGGTTAGCCGAAATCGATTCGGTCTATGTCCACGCGCAGGCGTGTAAGACGGGCGGCACGGCTGGGGCGATCCAGTTCCACCTTTACGTCAACAGCTTTCCGTACAACTTCGATGCCTCCGGGACGCTGCCAACGACTACCTACACCCACTACGAAGGCGATCAAGTCCAGAATCCAGACACAGAGTCCGACTGGACGCTCGCGGATATTAACGCCATGTCGTTCGGAGTGGACCGATCCACGAATCCAAGCGCGAGCCAATCCATCCTGCTGTCTCAGGTGTTCCTTGAGATCTTCTGGAAGCAGAACAAGCAGAATGACACCATCGACAGCCAGAGCGAGCTACTCGACTGCTTCATGGCGTCCGACGCTCACACGAACAAAAACTATGGGGCGTCGGTGGGGCTGCCGGTTGGGCGCGCCACTTCAAGCTGGACCGGGCGACCTTTGTTCTTTCTGGACTCGACCTTCTACACGACGTGGGCACTGTACTACATCGATTCGGCGTTCCTGGATGTAAAGACCAGCGCCATGTTTGGTGGCACACATCTCATCGAGGCTCACACCGTTACGTGGGGCGGCATCGCTGGTACGAACGACGGCACGGCTCAAAACGGGTCGTCCTGCTGGAACTACTCCCGGTATCACGCTCAGGCTGATGCGTGGCGCGACTGGGATAAGGACGGTGCCGACTCCTGCGGGGACGAAGGTGGGCGCGACCGCAACTGCGATTTCATGGACACCGTGACGATGAGCGCCGATGAGACGGTGTACTCCGTCGAGGTGACGGAGTGGCTTAACATGTCCGCCGGCTTTGATTGGATACACCACTACGGGTATCTCGGAGCCGAGGACATAGGCTGGGGCTTTGGCACACTGCCGATCCTACTGAGACTGCGGCAGTCGTCGGAATCTCTGCCAGATACCCAGATTCAATTCTACTCGATGGACGCGGCAAGTTCGACCGACCGACCGCGCCTGCGGGTGTACGGGACGCACAGATGAGGGTGCTACTTCTGGTCCTGCTGCTTCCGGCAGTGGCCCTAGCGGTCATAGACGGCAGAGACGATACCTTGACCATTGCTTCAATATTCGGGGGAAACACCTACCCGAACCGAACCAGCTACGCCGGGTTCATCCGCGCCGACAGCATCCTCACGGCGGATGGCAGAACCGCGCAGCGTGGCCGGTGGTCAGATCAGGCGGCGGCGGTAAACTATGGAGGCGTGTTCAGAAGCACTACGGCGGGCACAAACGACTGGGTGAGTGGGGACTTCGTAGCCGACGTGTACTGGTTCCCGTCGGTGTTCGATACCCTGCTTAGGTGTTGCATGGGCACGGCGGTGCTGGACACGCAGTACATCGACTCCGTTGCGCTACAGTTCACGATGACGCAATTCAGCGCCCGTGCCGACACCATCTTTCAGGCTAAGGTACAAGGACCATTTCTCAGCCGCGCTAAGCCGCCGAACGCTGCGACTGCAAGTACCGCATTCGGTACGACGGGAGTGGACTCGGCCCCGTGCTTTAACTGGCTGCGCCGCGCCACTGGCACTCCGAACGACACGGTTTACTGGCGCGACACGTCCACGAACGGGGCTCCTGCCGTGTGGGACTCGGCCAGCATTCTTGGGGACGATTTTGCTGACTACGAACTGACACTGACCAGCGGAAGCAACTACTCGACGCGGTTTGACGTGGGGCGCTATTCTCAGCAGTCTGGGATGGAGGGTCACAGCGACCCCATTATCGTCACGCTGCCGTCGAGCATTGGGACCAGGTTCTCTGTCAATATTACAACCATGTTCAAGACGGCGATGGCCGCGTGTGCCGCTAGTGCGGCGAACATGGCGGCAGAGGGATTCGGGGTACTCATCAACTGGGTTCACGACTCAAACACTTCGAGCGAGCGCATACAGGCGACCAAGGCGAACTCGTATATGCGTATCGCCGTCCACAACAACACCACCGGCAGTTCGATGGCCCTACGGATTTACTTCAAAACCAATCTCGACAGCTTCTGCGCGAACAAGATGAAGGATGCCGGGGCATTCCGCGTGCCGTGGTATCTGAGAGCGGCATCGCTCGTTGGCACACGCCGTGATCGCATTCAGGGTGTGGGGGTCATCAGAAAGGACACGCTGCAATGAGGCGGTTACTCTTAACCGTGGCCCTGCTCCTCTGCGCGGGGCCGGCGTGGGGGGCAGACTTTATCATCGGCGATAGCGTTGCCACAGGTGCGGGTGTGTCTGGGTCGTTCGATCTGAACGACATTTCATATGCCACTACTCTCCCAGCCTCGAAGCGGTACGCCGCATCGGCGGGTGACACTGTGCGCGTCTATCGCCTACACGGGGAGCGCAACAGTGGCGGCGAAGATACGGTCTGGTGTGCAACCTTCGCCTACTCTGCTGGCGTGACCACTCTGGTATCTGGCAGTGAGGCCGTCATCCTGGTTGGGGCCACACAGGGGCCATACTCGTCGGCTGCCGTTGCCGTTGGTCTGGCGGGGGGCACAACGTATGTCGTTGTGTACGGCCAGGGTGACGACAATTTCACCACTCTCTCCCGTTGGATAGATGGGGACGGGTCCGACATAGACTCTACAACCACATTCAATTCCACATGGGACGATGATGGGGATGATGTCCGTAGAGCCGTGGTGTGGGCCGAGGGGACATCGAGCGGGGGTGCCGCGTCGAGCCTAACGGTTGGTGCAGCCACAGGCGGATCAGCCGCGGTGGGGGGCAAATGATGACTTTCGGAGCAATGGAGAGAAACATGAAGCGAATAGTAATCTTGGCCCTGTTGCTGTGGGCTGGCTTGGCGAGCGCCGTCGAGTTCGGGAACAACCCTGGCGGGACTCCGGTAAGCGTTGACAACATTTCGTTCAACCAGCTTGCCCTCACGGGGGATTCGAGAAGCGGCTGGACTTACGTGGCGGCGTCGGGCGATGTGCTGGATTCGATATACGTATGGGTGGCTCCCAATAACACCACGGACAGCATCTTCCTTGGCCTCTATACTATCGTTGCGAATCAACCTACTGCGCGGGTGTTTGCCTGCACCCTGATTACCACCAGCACCGGCTTGGCACAATGGGGCAAGAACGTCAACTTCTCCATGACGGACGGGGTGGAGTATTGCTTGTCGTGGACCGCCGACGAAGAATTTATGGCGGTCGGTTACAACGCCGGGGCCACAGGGGACGCGGAAGAAGATTTGACTCCACCACCGCCTTGGCCTGCGACGTGGACCGCCGGGACAGACCGCGCAAACCAATACTTCATCTACGGCGTGGTCACGACGGGGACCGTTGATACCTGCTCTGTGACGCACAGCCTGACTGGCGTCGATACCACGGCCACGACCATTGATGTTCGCAATGACTACACATGGACCGCCGGGGTACTGGACAGCATGAGCTTAATCTGGGATGACGACACGGCTCCCGCTGGGCCGCTTGGGCGAGCATCGGTCACGTCTAGTTTCACCGACCCCGACACGCTAACGGCAACAGGCTTAAGCGGCTGTGGAACATACTACCTCTGGTGGATTCACTGGCCTGTTGGCTGCAACCCTGATACGTCAGCCATGCTCACAATACCGACCACGTGCACCGCGACCCGACGCACGCTGATAGGATCGTAACGATGAAAAGACTCCTTCTTGTTCTGGCTCTGTCTGGCACGGCGACGCCTGCTTTCGCAGGGGTCGCACGGTTTATCGACTACGGCCTCGCCACCGGCAGTAACAATGGCACGAGCTGGGCGAACGCATACAAGACGTGCGGTAGGGTGGACTCTCTCATTGCGGTAGGAACCATTGTAGCTGGGGACACGATTGTGTTCAAGCCGAACGACACCCTGTACGACTGCTCGATCTCACTGCCCGCCCGCGCCGGGGACCCTCGGGTGTGGACCGTGTTCTGTGATTCCACGTTCTACGCAAATGCTGGCAGCGGGGCACACTACTCTACGTATGGCCCAGGGGCAAACGCCCCCGTGCTGTACGGCGGCCACTTGGTTACGGATGACGCCACGACCCCGAGCAATGCTTGGATTCAACACTCAGGGAACGTGTACAAGGCCCGCTGGCAGGAGAACTGCTACTCGTGGCAGTCCCAGCAGGGGAGTGCCGTCTGTCCTCTTATCCAGAACCACGATAGTATGTTGGTGCTTTTCGAGACATCGGCTGCGGATGTGAACGCCAAGGGTGAGAGCTACTACGACGATTCCAAAGACACCATCTATGTCTGGATGTTGGGATCAGGTACGGGCGGTGGCGACCCAGACGGTACCCCATTTATTCTGTCCCGTGCAGCGGTGTTTCAGATGATGGATGACGAGAGTACGACCTATGGGTGGGGGTCGGTCCCAGGCATCTGTTGCGCCCCAGGTGCTCTTGCGGCCTCACACATCAAGATAACAGGACTCGACCTTCGCGGTGGGCAGCCAGCGGTCATCTATCAGAATGGCGGGCCACAGCGCATGGATAGTTCAATCGTCCAGCATTGCCACATAAGCCGTGGTTCGGGCGAATGGGGAGAAAACGGAAGCGTCATCATGTCGGATGGCGTTGGGTCACGAAAAAGTCAGTGGAACCAGGTTCTCGCCTGTTCCTTGGGCTGGGGTGGCACAAGACCACAAACCGGGTCAGGTAGCTGGCCGGGATCTATGTTTACTCACGGCGGCGCGATCACGCTGTACACGCAGGAACACTTCCACGTAGATAGCTGCTACTTCTATGGGTGGGCAGAGTTCGGCGTGGACTACAAGATGGATGGCGGGGCAGCTACCGAGTACCGTGGAAACTGCGTTACGTACTCTATCTTTAACCCCAACCCCGGCTCCCCATCGTGGTCCCGACACGCGCTGCGTATGGCAGTCAAGCAGAACTACGACTCCGTATACGGCTGCATCTTTGTTGATGGCGATCAGAACATCTTCCTTCAGGCAGACGGCCAACAGTCGGGCGGTGCTGTGCCCAACGACAACTCGTTCATCGCCAATAACACCTTCTACAACACGGGCGACTTCTTCTATGTTGGGGAGTTTTTGGCGGCACGCTGCGGTACGGGACACCAGATCAAATACAACATCATCCAAGACTACCGACCAGGTGCGGGATTCAATGGAGACGTGGGGGGGTTTGCCGTGAACAACTATCCCGTGGACCCCGAGTGCGTGGGTGTTTTCGGGGTGGTGGACTTCAACGCTTACTACGACCCGTCTGACCCGTTTCGATGGGACAAGGCGGGCACGGGCTCTGGCCTCACCATTACACAGTGGCAGGCGCCCCCGTCGTTTGACGCGAACTCCACTATCAGCTCGTCCAGCCTTCTGACCGATCCTGCCGGTGGCGACTTCTCGCCCACTGCCGCCGCGCCATCTGTGCCCGCGAATACAACACATGGCGGACGAACGTGGACGAGGTACGGGGCGCTTCAGGGAGCGGCGGGTAACATCTGCGCAAGCATCGTAATGAACCTCCCCACACAATCCGACACGATAGCGGCCTACTCTGCAACTCTGGACGCGGATTTCAACGACGCCTCCGGCGAGAGCCTGATTGTCGATCTGTTCTTCGAGGCCGGTGACGTGACCCCCGACATAGAGATTGCTGACACCGTGCTGACGGCGGACGACGACTGGGTATATCAGGTGACGGGGCTGACCGAGGACTTCGACTACTACCGGCAATATCGGGCCATCGACACAGCAAGCTGCACCACATGGAGCGCGATCTTCCGGTTCGTGGTGGACAGCATCCCGGTCGCACCGCCTGACACCGGGGGCGGCGGTTACAACATCTCCTATGGGGACAAGATTCGATGAGCACACTACAACCCCACCCCCGCCACAACGGCATGGCCCTGGCTGGCATCATCGTGTTCTGCCTGATGATGGCCGTGTTTTTGGTCGTCGGACTCACGGATGCGCGGGCGGCCGATTTCATGGTCCTCTCCACGATCAGCGTGGGGTTTGATGAGATCGCCGTGGATAGTTGTTTCTTCTACCTCCTGGGCGGGTGGAGCGGGGCGAATATCGATTCTGCTCAGCGCGTCACAATGTTCACCGTAGATCCCGACAATTGGGCGGCAAACGACAGCCTGGCACGCTACTGTATCATTACGCAGGGCGACCTTGACGCGGACTACAACCCAGCAGGCTACACGGTGTGGTTTCTGGATGGGCGGGAGCCCCTGCGCGACAACGCCCCACAAATCACGGCCTTGGGCATCTCAGCCACGGCCACGGTGGACTATGACTCGATCGCGGCCCTGATCGCAGCCGGGGCGGCGGGTTCCGGCTCCGAGCCTGTGATCCTCTACGTGATCGACTCAACCAATGACGCCATCGTCCCATACGCCAAAGTCGTGGTACGGTCGGCCGACACGTCGAGCATCGAGGGAATTCTCACGGCCACGGTCGGAGGCTTTGCCGCGTTCTCGCTGGACTCCCTGGCTAGCTATCCCGTGGACGTGGCGGCCTCTGGGTTTTACATGCAGACCGCCTACCAACTCGTCACCGTGCCCGTCGGGGGGTTCACGGACACCCTGTACGTCTATGCGCGCAGCTTCACGCCGCCTGCCGGCGGGGATAGTTGCGCGGTGGTCATCTTCACCAACGACGCGGGCGCCACGGCTCACATCAGTATCATCGAAACCGACGGGAACCAGGACACCTCTGGGGTGGCGCTGACAACACATGTAGAAGTGGCCGCGGCCGACGCATTCGGAACCATTCAGTTTTCTCTCCCCAGAACCGCGAGCACCAGGCAAAAAACGCAATGGCGAATCGACGTGAGGGATGGCTTCAACAAGGTCATGCTCAGCGTCCCGAAATACACCGTGCCCAATCAGGCGATCGACACCCTGCTCGCGCCGTTGAAAAACCAATGAGCGGCATCCTGGTCACCCCGTACGACCTGGCCGTCCGATATGTCGGCCTGGCGGAGATCCCCGGGGAGAAGGACCACCCGTTTGTTCAATGGTGCTTCTCCCTTTGTGGCATGGGGCTGGAAACCGACGACGAGGTGCCGTGGTGCTCGGCCTTCATGCAACACCCCTTTTGGGAGCTCGGGCTCGAGCGCTCGGGCTCGGCTCGGGCCCGGTCATGGCTGAAGTGTGGCATGTTGATCGACCTGAGCCTGGCCCAGCCGGGTTTCGACATAGTGGTTTTCAAGCGCGGGGTGCCCCCCCAACCCGGGCCTGAAGTGGGCGACGCCCCCGGGCACGTGGGGCTGTTCCACGACCACAAGGGGGGGCTGGTCTACCTCCTAGGCGGAAATCAGGGGAATCGGGTCTCGGTGAACAGCTTCCCCGAGGGCGACGTTCTGAGTGTCCGACGAGTGGCTTGACGCCCTACCACAGGGCAAAGCGCTTAAGCCCCATTACCGCAACGGGTTAGGCTCAGCCCGGCCTTTTGGTCGGGTTTTTTATTGCAAATATCGCTTGACAAATCTAAGGATCGGATTAAGCTCGCCGATGGAGGAAACATGGACAACGAAGCAGACAAGACGATTGACCAGATAAAGGCTATCCTGGGCCGCTACCGGGTTACTCAGGAGTCGATTGCAGCAGAGGCAGGCATCGACCCTGCCACGCTCTCCGTGTTGCTCAACGGGCACAGGAAGCCCTCTACGGTGGTTCTGAAGTCGCTCTCCCGATGGGTGGCCGATCATTCTGGCGAATACCCCATGGAGGGGGTTTCGGCATGCTGACGGCCGTTCTCTGCGTTCTCATCTGGCCGTCCCTGATAGTCGGCATTTGCTGGCTCATCGACGTGGGGAAAGTCCCGCACGAGCGCGAGGAAATGGCCCAACGCGTGCGCTGGGGTCTGGACGAGCACTACATCCTGTCCGGCTTCCCGTGGGCGAAGTGGGGGCCCCGTGCGTAGGTATCAGTCCGAACTTAGCAACCCGGCGCAGGGACTTCCGCTCTTCGGCGGCCCCGAGAGGCACGGACACGCCCGCCCGCAATCAACGGCCGTCGATCCCAACGAACGCATCGCCTGGGCCCGGCGCGCGCTGCTCATGTCCAATCTGGAAACGTTCGGCTCGGAAGATGTGCGCCGGATGGTGTGCGAGATGCGCCCGCACTTTTTACAAACCGGTCACTGGATCGGCGGCGTGTTCCGTTCCCCGCTATTCACTCTTGTGAGTCACGAACGGTCAACGCGGGAAGCGGCTAAGGCGCGTTGGATTCTGCGCTATCGGCTTTCCGACAAAGGTCGCGCCGCACGACGCGAAATGCAAGGAGTCTGCAATGTCTAGGTGGTACAGCCAGGGGCACTATGATTTGATCCACGGTCGCAAAGACAGTCCGTCGGATGTCCAAGAGCGGCTGGATAACAACCGCATCCGGGCGCTAGTCAACGCTGAAAGGGAACAGTTGTTCCCTGTCATCACCCAGGCTAATGCGCGGGAGTGCATCCTGTGGCAAGAAGCGCGAATCCGCGAAATGCAAGGAGGCGCTCATGACTGACATCAACCTCGGCCGCTGCCGCGAATGTGGCCGGAGGCACCACGTCAACGCGGACGGCATGTGTATGGCGTGTGAGTTCATCGGGAACGTCACGGCGGCGTACCCGAAATCTGAGTCGTACGTCCGCCCCGACGGGATCACCGTGCTCGACCTGAGCCGCGTGGACCTGTTCGGGAAACCGTAAGGAGGCTTCAAATGGCAATCGTGAAGATCATCGGTAAGGCTGGCGTTTTTCTCGTGCTGGCAAAGGGGCGGCTGGCGTCGGAAGCCCAAGTGCATCCGACATTGGCCGAAGCGTTGAACAACGTGACCGCTGGCGACTCGGTACAGTTCGACGCCGGAGCCGTGGCGCTCATCAAGAAAGAACAGGGCTGACCATGATGTGCCACGGCTGTGGTGAAATCACGGATACCGACGACGATGGGCTGTGCGTCGGGTGCGCGAAGATCAAGCAACAAGAGCAAGAGGAGGTTTGGGCACCATGACGGAATCACGGTTAATACATGAAGACGCCAACGACATCGATGAGACTCAGGTCTTGGCGAACAACGCTCTGATCTCGGTAGAGCGCGGAGGACTGCAAAGCATTCCGCAAAGCCAGCTTCCGAGCCTCACGCGGCCCGACATCGTTCAGATGATGGAACGGCGTGTCCAAGTGCTGGGCAATCTGCGCAAGGCCGCAATCAAGGCGACGGTCCCAAGCGACTGGACGCTATTCAAGGCGGGCGAGGGGAAGGTCTCGGGCATAGCCGGACGCGCAGGATGTACGAAGATTGGGCAGGTGTACGGCATTCAGGTTCTGAATCCCACGCCTGTCAACATCTTCACCGATGCTGTGGGCAAGACGGTGGCCGAATGCCACGGGGACGGGTACTGCGCGCTGACGGGTCAGTATCTACCGGGACTGCGCGGCTACCGCGTCCAAGGCGAGCAGTTCACCGGACGGTCCGAGGACAAGGTAGGCCAACAGGACCTGATCCAGTCGGCGCGCACGGCGCTGGAGAACAAGGCCGTGCGGGCGCTCTCTGGTCTCGTGAAGGTAGATCTCGTGGAGTTGGCCGCAGTCTTCGGGTTGTCGCCTGCGGACTTCGAGGCTGCCGCGTCTCGCGGTGCAGGCTACGGCTCTGCCACTGATCGCGCCCAGGGTGGTGCGGCTTCTGCGGGTTCCGATGCCAACGCCATTTCCGATGCCCAAAGGAAGCGGGCGTATGCCATCGCCTCCAAGCGCGCAGAATTCCTTGCGGTCGAGGGTGTGGACGCCAAGGTGATCCTGAATCACGTCGGGCGTGACATGGGGATCAAGGGTGATCCGAGTCGCGAGCAGTACGAGCGATTCGTTGCCAATGTTGAGGCGTTCAATGTCCAGGGGGTGGCGTCGTGACAACGACGGTTGCCGCCGGGGCTGGTGCTGAGGCTCTCGCAGAGGCGATACGCGAGCGGTTCGCGTCCCACATCAGGGAGAAGATTCGCATTTCCCCCCAGCACTCGAACAGGGCCTCGTCGCTCGGCCATCCGTGCGAAATGCGGAGCTACCTGGACAGGGCGAAGTGGGACAAGGTGGCGCCGGTGGATGAGGGATTGCAGCGCATCTTCGAGCGCGGCAACGAAATGGAGCCGGTAGTCCGTCGGCTCCTTGAGGACTTGGGAATTCGGGTCACAGGCGAGCAGATGGCCGTGAAGTGGGACGCCTTCCAGATCACCGGCCACAACGATTTCCGCATCGCTGACACCGACAAGTGGGGGCGGATCGTCGTGGAAATCAAATCCACCGGCAATCCGAAGTTTGCCAAGGCGCGCACCGCCGAGGATCTGCGCGGTTCCGAGTTGGGCGAGAAGTGGTATGCCCAGGTGCAGCTTTACATGCTCCTCGGTAACTACGATCAGGCCATCATGGTGATCATAGACGTACTGTCGTGGCAGTTGGTGGTGATTCCCGTCGCCCTGGATTACGAGTACGCGGAAACGCTTCTCAAGCGCGCCGAGCGCATTAACGCTGCGATCACGTCTAAACGTGACGGCGAAGGGCTCGCCCTCATCAACAACCCCAAGATTTGCCGCCGATGCCCGCACTACGGTGTGTCCTGCACTCCGAGCGTGAACTTCGGCGACGGTGTCACCGTTCTGGCCGACGACGGTTTGACGGCGATGCTGGACCGCCGTGGCGAATTGGAACCCGCCGCCAAGGAATTCGCTGCGCTGGACACTGAAGTGAAAGACGCAGTGAAGACCAAGGGCGAAATGGTGATCGCCGGGGACTGGATGATCGAGAACACCGAGGTCACACAGAAGCGGTCCAAAGTACCGCCGGAGATCGCCGCTCAGTATCAGACGACGTCGAGCTACGTCAAGTCACACATCACGAGACTGGAATCGCCAAAACCGTAGCACCCGGCACCGTGGGCGAGGCCGCGACGGAGGAGGGATTTCTCTCTGCGTGGCGGATGGCCGGACCCCGGTGCCGCAAACCTTGAGGACCTCATGCCATCCCGCCTGAACATCAACGCCCGCGAAGACATCAAGGCCATCCGCAAGAAGCTGGAGGAGACCGATGTGTAATTTTCTCAGCGCAATCGCGTACCGTGACGGCTCGATATTCGCCGACCCCGAACACACCGACAGCCATTCGGACCTGAAGGAGCACCTTGGCCTCAAGGACGATCAAGCCCCCATGCTACGGAATTGGGTGGCGGTTGAATACACGCCCGAGAACCGCGAAACATCTGCGGATGTTACGTCGTACACGCTGCGACTCGATGAACCTGGCGCTGCGCCGGGATGGTGGGATGATGTTAAGGGGGGGATTGAACTAAAGTGCCGCACCCTCATTCAGTCGATGATTGTCACCGACAAACGAGGGCTCCTGCTCGGCGGTTGTTGGATACTGGCTGAGGGTGCCGACGTTCATCACACTGTGGCCGCTAAGATCGCCGCAATGTCCGGCTCGTCGAACGTGGGCGCGATGTCCGGCTCGTCGAACGTGGGCGCGATGTACGACTCGTCGAAGGTGGGCACGATGTACGGCTCGTCGAACGTGGGCGCGATGTACGACTCGTCGAACGTGGGCACGATGTACGACTCGTCGAAGGTGGGCGCGATGTCCGGCTCGTCGAACGTGGGCGCGATGTACGACTCGTCGAAGGTGGGCACGATGTACGGCTCGTCGAAGGCCCCGCGTGATCCGCGTATCAAAGCCACGGTGCAGCCATGACCGCCCCTCGTAGGATTCTCTGCGGCGTCGGCGCGGCTGGGGTGGTGGTGTTGTGCGGCTGCGAAGGCATCAAGAACTCAACAGGGATCGGCGACGCACGCGTTTATGTCGCTGAAGTGGAAGGGCACAACTACGTCGTGGCTGAGAAGTACAGCGCGCTAGGAATCGTCCACGCCGAATCGTGTCCCTGCAAGTATTGGGAGAAGAGGCCATGAGCGCGCCCATCCTCGGGTGGCACCGGAAGGCGGCAGAGGACTGGTATGGGTTGGTATTCAATCCCCAAACGGTCATGACGGAGGGCAGCGTACCAACGTTGGCGCATCATATCGCCGCCCACGATCCCGCCACGGCGGCCGAGGGGGCTACGGCTGCTGAGATCGCGTCCGCAGAACACGCATTGAGGCTCGCAGCCGAGGCGCGGCTGGCGGAGGCGGTGGGGCTGCTGCGGGAAGGCGTGATTGATATTGCGTGGTCCCTTCACAAGGATTGCGGTTGCCCTGTGTGTAACTTCAGCCGCAAGGCACGCGCCTTTCTCGCCCCATGCCTATTGGGTCCCGCAGCGCTGAAGCAGGGGGAGGCCCCGATGCCTGACCAGAAGGACATGGACGTGCGGCTACTGCTGCCACAAGCGATAGCGGCTGGCGACGTGCGTTGTGAATGGTTCTGCCTGATCTGTCACGAACAGATCGAAGGCAACGCGGACCTGATCGAACTGCACCTGCGCGAAAAGCATAAGGAGAACTACGATGCCTGACCCCAAGAAGCCCAGCGCGGAGGCCGTGAAGGCATCTCAGGAGTTGGCAATATGGCTTGTTGAGAGGGTCGGCCCATTCAAGCCAGGGCTTCCTGTAAATGCCACGCTTGTTGTTGCCGATACCATCGACCTACACTTCGCCCCGCGAATAGCCGCGCTGGAGGCGGAGATTGTGAGGTTGCGTGGATTAATGGATGTGGCCGAACGGCTAATTGTCAGCGCAACAACCTGTGAGCGGTCGGAGCAGTGGCTAGCTGTGGCGGATCAATTCATGCTAGGCTATGGGTCCGCCCGCAACGCGCTCGCGCAGAAGGAGGGGGAGTGAAAAAGGTGGGCATGGTAACGATTGAGCATAACCACAAGTCCGGGCTGCGCAGACTGGTGTGTATCCGGCCAAGCTACGAGGTGCGCGTGTACGCCGACGCGAAGGATGTGTCTGCGGTTTCTGCGGAGGTAGAGTTCCGGTACTGGGTGGCGTTCTGCGAGAAGTTGGTTCCCACCCCATGACCGCGCCGCGCAGGGGGAAGGTGGGGGCGGTGAAGGCGTGGGCGTGGCAACCGCTAGATGGCGTTTTCGAATACATCCGCTTTGATCGTGCGCATGTGAAATGGGTGTACGAGTCAGCGCCGGGAGGTCCGGACGGCAAGGTTGTCGCAATCCGCATCATCCGCGAATCCGACTGGCGCCGCATCCAGGCCGCGATGAAGGCGGCGGAGAAGAAATGACGATGGCCGTGGCAGCGTGGATGGACACGCGTGCAACCGAAGCACACATACCTAAATGCTTAGGCGTGAAGCACGTAAGATTATACTCAGCGATGGAACCGTGCTCCAAGCTGAGCGCCGAGAGCAGGGTGGCGAAGTGTGTAGCCGGTATCAAGCCCGGCCCCCGGCCAAACTTTAACCACGCCGAGAGGCGGGAGGGAGGCGATGAATGCCGATTACGAACGCGGTTGAATGGAATAAGGCCGTAGAGGTCAATTCCAAGCCGTACGGTAAAGCGTGCATTGATGTGGCCCGTGAAGTCATGCGGCTGCTCGATGAGCGCGATGGGGCTATCGACTGCCACGCGCTGATTTCGGAGGCTGACAAGGCAACGTACGCGGGTGGGATTACGGGATTCATGGCGGGATGCGTCGCGCAGATGGTTGGCGCTTGGCACTCTCGCGGCGATGAGTTTCGCCAAGCCTGGAATAAGGGTTACGGGGTTGACGAGATAAAGGCTAAGGGTGGCACAGTGAACCCGGCCATCGTAACCATAGAGACCCCATGACCGCCGACGCTGCGGTGCTAGGGCTGGCGAAGCGGCTAGAGTGCATTTGGAACGATGGGTACGAGGCCGCGCTTGATGCTGGCAGCACAGAACCACGGGATCAGGCGTACCTCGCGCTCGCGGAACAGATCGCGCCAGCGTTGGAATTGCCGGAGCCGGAGAAGTACGGGGAGAATTATCCGGCTGACGGATGGCTGTTAATCAAAAGGGTTGACTGGCTCAACTATGGCATAGCCCGCGACAAGTTGCTGGGCAGAGTGACCCCCTTACCCGTGCCGGCGGATCCGGCAGAATGATTGAAATGGAGCTGTGATGGAGAATGAACTGGTTGTCGCAAACGGGCCGATGGCATTGCAGTCCGCGCACCACGACATCGGGGAGTGGGTTGGCGGCAAGATCGGATTAGCCAACGCCGAGCTAGATGAAATAGAAAAGGCGATTGCTACTGCTATTGAAAGGAAGTGGGCAACGAAGGACATAAAGCGCAGAGAGACTGCGCTGAAGAAGTATAAGTCTTTCTTGGAGAAGATCGCCGGGGCCGTATCCGCAGGGTACGCAATCGTGCCAAACTTCGACATGGACGTTCTGGCAGTGCGCACTAACGGGCAGATTCCGGGCGCTGAGTCAACGGATAGGCCCCGCATCGGTGCCGCCAAATTGCCTATCGGCAAGGGCGAGTACGTTTCGCCCGAACCGGAAATGTGTTCGTGGCAACAAGACTACACGGATTGCAAGGGTGTGGCTAAGACCAGAACCATGTTCTCCGTGACCGCCAACGCTCCAGTTGCCGTCCCCTTTGTACTCATGGAAAAAACCCTGGCTGACGTGTTGCACAAGGCGATGCAGGAGAAACTGTTTGATGAGATCGGCATTGTGAACGCTCGGCGCAAAGGCGACCCGGTGTTAGTGGGCAGGATTCACCACCCGAAACACCAGTCCACGCGATGGTGGGACAACCGTAAGGCTGTCTCATTTTTCATTGGATGGTGGTTCGACACGTCGGCGTTGTCTGAAAAAGGATAGCCGCTGGTCGCGGGGTAAAACGACCGGGTTTCGGCTGCGAACCCACTGAACAGGCAGCCACGTTAACCGACCGTGAATAGGCATGGAGTAGCGATGAAGAAGATTGAGACAATCTTTAAGCGTGACCCGAGTAATTTGAAGTTGGTTCTGCCAGAGCCCACAGATGCGGGCGTTGGGTCTGAGCGCCCAGATTGGGTGTTCTCTGGTGAGGGTGTTGCCACGCTGAAGGTGGACGGTACTTGCTGCCTCTGGCACAACGACAGGCTGTATCGCCGCCACGCGCTCAAGGCTGAACGGCCCATGCCTGCGGGGTGGCTGCATTGGTCGCTTGATCCAATAGCGGTGTCCGGGCACGGGTGGCTGCCGGTAGGTGAATCACCAGCCGATGATTACCACCGTGAGGCGCTCGCGTTGCCGGGGTTCAGGGGCATCAACGGGCGCACATATGAGCTTATCGGCCCGAAGATCAACAGCAACCCGTACAAGCTTAAACACCATCTATTGTGGCTGCACGGGAGCATCATCGACGAAGCCCCAGAGCGCGAGTTCGAGGCGATCCGTGACTGGTTCAAAAAGTACGTAGTCGAAGGGATCGTGTGGTACCTAAACCCGCCAGGTGCATTGTGGGGCGGTAAAGACACGCTCATGGCGAAGATCAAGCGGAAAGACTTTGGTCTACCGTGGCCGGAGAAGAAATCGTGATTATATACTTGACGCAAGGGGTTTCCATAGCTAGAGTCGGGAGATGCGAATCCCGAAAAAGTGGTTCGTTGCGCCAGCAATCAACACACTCACCATTATTGGTGGTGCAGTTTTCAAGCAGATCATGATTGTTACGCTTGCAACGGTCATGATCCCCGTCACGGTAGTGCTTCTGCTTCTGGCAATTGATCCGGTTAGGCTACTGCCATTTAGGGCGATCTCTTGTGCGGTTGACTTTTTTGCTCACACTGAAAGCATACAGCCACGGCGTATTCGGCTCGGTGGTTGGGCGTGCTGGTGCCTGTTCCTTGTTATTCTCAGCGGGCTATTGCTCACATTTGCATGGGAACCAACCGAGCGGGGGCTTTACTCGTTTGGGCGATTCGGGGAAGAGCCCGGCAATCGCCGCCTCATCGGCAGACAGAGATATCTTGAGTCGTCAAATCTTTACGAGTTGACGATTGAGTTCACCGTAAGTCACCAATCCGCTTCGGGTGGGCTCCTGCGCCTAGACGGATTGCCGACCAGGAACCATGAGGATGCCTGCGTTGACAAATCGGGCATGGACCTACCGCTTTGTTTCCTTCCATATTACCATAGCCGACAAATTGCGCTAAAGCCCCCAACATCAGGGGCGGATTTCTTTCAATTGGCGCTAGATGGGGTCAAGATTACACCGGATTCCAGCTTATATGTGCGACTTGTGTCCGATAGGTTTGTTTCTTTCAAAGATGTTCTGTGGCGATCTGACGCGACCGGCGCTGATTACAAGATGTCGGATGGCTCTCTGAGTTACGAGAGCCGATACTACGAGGTGCCAATGATTCACCTAGAACCCGAAACGCTTACGCACCTCCTTGACAAAGCTGACTCAATGGTATTGCAAATGCTTAGCTATCACGACAGGCATTTGATCGTGGCCCTCGACACCTTTAGAACCTACGACCGGACGCGAATGGACAGGGATGAGTGGAATCGACTACACGACGAAATAGACGCGGCGCATCAGGATACCTTGCGAATGTACGACTTAGAGGTCTACCTACTGAACGAGCAATTCAAAGAGCGTGGACGTCCGGGTATGCGCGACGAGACTAGCGTCACGATGACCCGCAGTATAATTACATTGAAAGCCAAAGCTCTGGCCGTTGCCATGATGTCATCTGAGTTACGCCAAGAAGCGGACACCGTGGCAAGGTGAGACTAGGAAGTGAGCGATTCGTATGATACCACGTCCGCCTCAAGCAGCCTCAGCAGCGTGTCCCGAAACATATACTCATTATCTCGGTTGTTGTACCGGAAGGCCATTTCATCAAGGTATGCGGGCAGATGCTTGACGCTCAGCTTGTGGTAAGAACCGACAATGGAGCGCTTAAAGAGCGACCACACGCCTTCGACCGTGTTGGTATGCACGTTGGCGTGAACCCATTCGCGCTCAGAGTGGTTAACGACTTTGTGCTTGGTGTTGTGGTCGCCAATGCCCCGGTAGGCAAACAATTCGTCGGTGTGAATCTCTTGGGTTTCGTCATGGGCTACATTGTTGATGAAGCCGTGCAAGGTCTTGCGGCTACGGTTCTTGATAACCGCGAGTCTGACCTCGCCGCCACGCTGAGCGGCACCAGCAACCACAGACATGTGGTGCGGGAATCCGCCACCAACACCGCGCCGCTTGCCCCCCACAAAGGTTTCGTCAACCTCTACGATGCCACGCAACTGTTCTGGCGCTTCGTCTTTCATGGAAGCCCGAATACGATGGCAGAGGTACCATGCCGTCTTGTAGCTCACGGCCAACATCCTCTTGAGTTGGTTGGCGCTCACGCCCTTCTTGGATTCGACCACCATGTAGACGGCAAGGAACCACTTCCAGAGTGGCAGTTTAGAATCTTGCAGAATGGTTCCGACTCTGACGCTGAACTGGTAACGGCAGGCGTCGCAATCGTACTGGTGGCGCTTGACGATCCGCGAAATGGATTTCGACGCGCAGCGTGGACACATAACACCTTCGGGCCAACGGAGAGCTTCAAGGTAGGCGTGGCACTTGTCTTCGCTGCCGTAGCTCTCAATCAGGTTGGTGAGGTTGACTTGGCTAGTCATTAAAAGGCTCCATGAAGAAAAAAGACGGGAAGAAACCCGCAGACATGACATCGGAGGAAGCAATGAAGAACCTTTTCCCGAAGCGCGTCATAGACGAAGCCAAGGAGAAGGCCAACCCGAAGCCGAAACGGAACACTGAGAAATGAACCACGAACCCAATATAGGGGACGGCCTACCTTGTGTCAAGTATATAATCACGGAAGAAATAGCTGCTAGTCGCAGGGTAAAACGGCTCGGCGTCGGGCTGTGCGCCGTGAATGTGCAGCCAGAGGTTGAATGACACCCCGGCCTCTAATTACTCTGAAACAGCCTGAGGGGGCCGGGGGTTTGGACAGGAGCGACAATGGCTGACGGTGCCTTCAAACAGAAACACCCTGACCGCGTGGCGCAGGAGATCATGGAACTGGACGAACGGTACAGGGCGGCCACCACGCCAGACCGCCGGCTGGCCTATTACCTCCGCACGGCCAGGCCGAAGTGGGGGTTGAAGTGGAGATCAGAAGGGACCGAAGGGGCGAAGGCTGTGGCTCAGGGAATACTCGACCGTTGCGGGCTCACGGCGGCACAGGTGAAGCGACTCACAGGCCATGCCGAGGGTTGAATTCTGGGTGCCGGGACGGCCAGTGCCGAAGCCGCAGAAGTACACGCCGGGCTCACACCGTCAATGGGCATGGCGGAAACACATTCAGGTCATGGCACTGAGACACCACCAAACGTACGACGATGGGGTTCACTGGCCCGTAGAGAGGCCCGTGCGGCTGGGTATGAGGTTCTACTTGCTCCCGAAGGGGAACGTGCGACCACCGGACTGGAAGAACCTGTACGCCTGCTGTGAAGACGCCTTAACGGGTGTGGTCTACGTTGACGATTTTTTGGTCGAGGGTCCTATCGTGAATTGGGAGTCCGGCCGGTATGCCGCGTTCACGAATGAGGGGCAGGGCGTGGAGTTGGCGATTGAATACTGATGGGTCGAAGGTCTGGCGCTCGTGATCGAGTGGGGGGAATGATGGTGAAATCATACGCCGATGCCACCGGAGAAGGGGGGTCCCATGCCCAGGGGTGAGTCGAATTACGCCCACGTGGAGGTCGATTTCTTCGCCGACGGTCGGCTCCAAAAGTGGCCCAATCGGGCGAAGTTGGGATACCTTTCGTGGTGGTTTACGGCACTGCAAGAGCGCAGAGAAGTGCTGTTGCCGTTCCAAACTCGATGCAGTTTGATCGCACATCGGACAGGGATCGGCACAAAAGCGGTCCAAGATGGCCTCAAGTTTGGACAGAACTGCGAAGGCAAGCCACTGCTGATTGTGTATGAGTCCGGCCACGTAAGGGTATGCGGTGTAAGGAGAAAGCACGCGAATCTTAAAAACTGGCATGACCAAGAGGATGTAGAATTGATGGGGCGTTTAGCCCCAATTCAGCCCCAATTCAGCCCGCAAACGCGGGCTACGAGCCGTGCCGAGCCGTGCCTAGCCGAGACGACGCCGCCCCCCCAAACGCCCCCGAAAGCAACAGCCGTCCTGGTCGATCCGTTGGAAGAATCCAACCCCGACAACCCGTACAGGAAATGGCAGGAGGTTTCACCGATCCTCCGACAGGCCGACATCTCCATGATCACAGCCATGCACGAGCAGTTTCGCGATATCGACATCTGTGAAGCGATGCAAATAGCGATGGACAAAGGCAAAAGCTTGGCCTACGTCCGAGGCATTCTCGCAAAACGCAAGCAGGAAGCCAATGGAAGCACATCACCCAGCGCATCGTTGACCGGATGGACTCCAGAGCAAATAGCCGCAGCAAAGGCAGCAAGCGGAAAAACCGTAAAGACTTGAACCGCATCGCCCGCAAAGGGCGGTTAGTCCGGGGCTCACCCGGCGGGGCTAGTTCGGGCAGGGACCCCGACCAGCCCTTTTACCCAGCAAAGAATTCTCTTTGATTCCCCGCCCACCCGTGCTATACAGCCTGCGCCATGTAGAGAGATTTCCCGCAAGGGGGGTCTCTGAAACAAGATTCAGATTCAAAGGCGAGTGCGGGAAATGGCGGGGGTAGGCCAGATCCTAAGCGCGCCCTCAAGAGTTACCTCTCTGGCGCCACAAAAACCCAGGCGCTAATCGACGGTGGGTATTCCCCAGGTACAGCTACAAGCTCCGCTGCGCGCACCCTGCGTCGCGTCGAGGGCCAGTTATGTGCTGCTCTTGAAAAACGGGGGCTCACGGCCGAGAAGCTCGCGGAGAAGCTTGAATCCGGCTGCGATGCAACTGCGATAATTTTCTACGAAGGCCAGCGTGTCGATGAGGTACCCGATCACAATGCACGCGCACGCTTTCAGAAAATGGTCATTGAGGTTTCGGGCGACGCGGCCCCCACCAAAATCGAACACTCCGGCGAGGTCACACTCACACTCGAACAGCAACGGCGAGAACAGAACCGCGTGTTTGGTGATCTCATGGGGCTTAAGTGATTCAGCAACCCACGTGGCCAGAAGTTGCGAAGTGGGAAGCCGTACGCACTCACATTGCCCACGAACTCACGTCCGGCAATCTCAATCCTGATTCACCACGTCATGATGCTACCGCTGAAGCGCTCTGGCGTGAGATGTTGGGTATCTGGACGCCGAGCCTGGCGATGGCTGTGTACTACATGCCAGAGATTTACTCAGCATGGCCCGCGTACTGGCACGACTACGTGCTCAGGCAGTATGCCACAGGACTGAATTGCGCGATCGCAGGACCACGACGCCGCGGCAAGTCAGCCATTTTCCGTGCGCACCAGATGTACCAGATGCTCACGCTGCGCTGGACCTTCTCAACGCACATTTGCCTGTCGCCCGAGCTTGTGCTCGAACATTCCGAGGCGGTCATTCATCAGCTCGAAACCAACCGTCGCCTACAGGCGGCATTCAATATTCATCCTGGCACGATTCAACGGCAGGAGCACTTCCAGATTCAGGTTGGCAAGTCTCACCGCACGACGCTGAAATTCGAATGGATGACACGCGACGGTAAGTCTCGCGGCACCGGCCGGCACGGTATTGGCGTTGATGATATCGACGATTCAGAAGACTCGCCGTACATCATGCAGAAGTACAACGACAAGATGCACGGGTCGGTATTAGGATCGTTAGAAGACTTCAGTGGCACACCAAGCCAGGTCATCGTGTCGGGCAATTACACCGGCCAGCATTGCAATATGATCCTGTTCCAGAAGAATGACGCAGTCAAGAACGCTGACCGCTGGGTGGTTATGGTCATCCCTGCCATCGAGGAAGGCAAGACACAACACATCACGAAAACGGCTATCGGTGAATCTACCTGGGCGCGATTCACGACGAAGGAGACGAAGCAGAAGATTGCCGACATGAACGTCTCCAAGTTGCGATCTGGTGACATGGAAATGCAGAACAAGATTGCCGACGCAGGAAAGCTGCTCTGGCATGAGGGTATGTTCACACTGCGATTCAAGAAGCACGAGGTCGAGCCCCAGCACCGGCTCTCGCGCATCTACGTGGATTCAGCGCAGAAGACCGACGAGGCTGGCGACGATTGGGCCATCGGCAGGCTGACCAAAGTATTCGACGGCCCGCACGCCGGCGAGATTTGGATTGAGCGCGTACATATGGACCCGCTCGACCCTGACACGGCGATTGACATTGCGCTGGATATGTTCGTGGGCGACGGCACCGACGAGAAGCCACAATGCGAGATGGTGGCAAAGGAAGGGCTCACCACGCAGGGTATTGACCCATGGCTGAACGATCTCGTCAAGACAGCCCGCCGTGAACGCGGCATGTACGTGTCCACGAAGGTGATTGTGGCATCGAAGGACAAGCGGACGCGATCCATCGACGCGCTACCCGTGGGTAGCTCGCGCTCCCTCCGCACGCCTGACGTGTGGGACGAACACATGACCAGATGTATTGACCAGATGTGCACGTTCACGGGCGATGAGGGGCATCACCTCACCGCCATCGACGACGGTCACGACATGGTTGTGCACGGCATCAACGACTTAAAGAACCGCGTGGGGCGGCATAAGCGCGAGGCACGCAGGAGTGAGCCGGTGAAAATGCGCAACAGGCTTAGGGCAGTGGGATGAGAATCCGTCTGTCTGGTCGCACGGTGCCGCGCAAGCGTGGCTACTCGGGCAAGCCTGGCCGCTATTATCCGACTCGGGTGGTGCGTCGCCGCGTGTGCCCGCCGTCGTTTCGGGCCATGACGATCATGGAGTGCTGGCTGTGATGCAATCGCGCCGTGGAGCAGAGGCAGCTCGCCTGGCTCATACCCAGGAGGTCGCAGGTTCGAGTCCTGCCGGCGCAACTAGATGTTTGAACGCAATCAAGAACGAAACCAACGGATAGAGGGAGAGAAGCACAGATGAACGGCTACAAGAAGTTCACCACACTGGTGCTCGGGATTCTAATCCTGGGCGTCTTCGCATTCACGTCTATGGCCGCAGAGCCACAGAATCTCTCGCGGGCACCACTGCGAGTGAACGGCACAGGATACCTGAACAAGTATCTGGTCACGTATGGGGCGCTGACCTCAGCGACCTCATGGCCCTCGATCGACTCTGGCGTGGTTGACACATCCGAGGCCTACCCCATCGTCCCGGGATGCTATGTGAACTATTCACTCAAGACCGACGCGGCCGCAGATACGATTCTCCAGGTGCGGGTGTACGGTGCCCAGACTGCTAGTCCGGCCAACTGGATCATTGTTGACTCGTTGTTCAACATCACGTCGGTGGTGAAATCCCGGAACATTGGAGGCACCGCAGCCGCCGCGCCTATCCTGAGTCTGGGGCAGCCAGTCATGTTTCGATTTCTATGGTTTGTCGTGCAGGCGGACGGTGACGCAGCCGCCGATACGGTAAACGTGACTGGATGGGTCGTCAGTTCGCCGTCACTTAACGACTGATGGACCAGCCGGAAGCCACACCGCTCTCCGAACTCTTGGAGAAGACGGCGTTTGCTACCTGCCCGATGGAGTTACGCTTCATCGGCGGCCCCAACGACGGGCGCACCGAGCAGATCCCCTGCTGGATGCTTGAGTCTCGGCTGTCGGGGCACAAGTATCACCTGGCACTCGCGAAGTCGGACGATCCGTCGTTCCCGTTCAAGTACGTGCTCGTCAGTCACAGTCTGCTGAAGGTGCCGTGAACGAAACCTACGATCGCAAAGACCCATTGGGGTATCTGCACCCGCTGTACCTAAGGGCGAAGGAGTGGTTCAACTCCATTTCTCCGCAACTAAAGGAACAGTGGGACATGTACATGGCCAACGACGCCTACCAGCGGGATCGTGAGAAGCTTGGGTATGCGCATCTGTCGTATCCTATGATTCACGTTGCGATCGAGGCTATTCAGTCCACGGTGTACCGAATCCTCCAGTCTGAGCAGAACTTGCACGTGTACGAAGCGACCGACCAGAACGACGTGTTCTCGAAGATAGCGGCCGAGCATCTGACGTCGGGGTTTGCGAACATCCGGGCCGACCTGGATTACGATTCGAAGATCATGGACATGGTGCTGTCGTCCTCCATTTTCGATTTCGTACACATGAAACTGGACACGCAGGTGCTTCCCGTGGAGCCGGGACTGGGACTCGTACTCGACTCCGAAGACATGGGGATGCAGAAAACGTATCCCTCGTGGGAAATGCTGGCGCCTGGTCGCGTGCTCTTCGATGGGTCGTACGAATCGGACGAGAAGATTACGGCGCGGTTTCAAGAATCGTTCGTGAGTTATCAGGAACTCAAGAGCGACTGGCCGGAGCAGGTGGGCACGTGGCTATTGAACCACGAGCGCCCACTTGACGAAGTGGAGTATTCCGCGCATGGGAACATGGGGTCCATGTCGGATGAGTCCATTTACACGTTCTACCGGAACCGCATGGGACAATCGAGCGCGGGCAAGGATCAGCGCCGCGGGTTCCTGCTCGTTCAGGCATTCGCCAAGGTGATCTACCCGGACGGGAAGCCAGGCAATCGCGTGGTGTGGTGGCTACCCCACGTGATCCCGAACAAGCAGTACGAGGGCGTGCACAAGTTCGGATACGTGTTGGCTGACCAGAGGCCTGCGTTTCGCTCTATTGGTCAGCCATTTCGAACCTGCCGTAGTCGGAGACTGCCGTTCACGGTGAACGGCCGAGGCACAGCGGGGCTGCTGATTCCATTCCAGCGGCAATTCTCTGCGCAGATCGCGCAGGAGATGGACATGGATCAGCTATACCAGTCTCCGCCTGTGCTCATGCGCGAGGGCGTGTGGATCGGTCGCGAGGACCCGGCTTTTAATGCGCGTGAGATTTGGACGGTGACTGACCCCTCGGAATCAACGAAGCCTCTGCCGCTGGAACAGCTCGTGCGCACCATGGACCTGCCGCAGCGGAACCGACAGTATTTGGACAACATGGACCAGAAGCTTCAGTCCATGGGGGATTTGATTTCTGCGGCGGTGGAGGCGACGACCGGCGCAGAGACCAGCGACACCAATAAGACGCTCGGGGCTTTCCAGGGGCGTTCGAACGGGGCGATGAACCGGATCATGGTGCAGTTCGTGGAACACGCGAAGAATCTGATCTGGATGAATACGCAGACGGTTCGGATGATGCGGGAAGCACCGCTCGAATTCCTGTACCCACCCCATGCCACGTATTCGCAAACGCTTGGATCTCCGGGTATCATCACCCCGAGGATGCTTCAGGCGGCTGTGCGCGTGCGCGTGCCCGCACTGTCTGAGTACGCCGGCAAGGAGTTGCACAAGGTCATGTGGCGCATGGTGGGCGATGGGCTACAGGGGCTTTCCGTGTTCAACGAATCGCCAGAGTTCCAGTTGTGGTACGCGGAGAGGTTGATCCGCAGCATGGGTATTTCGGAAAGCGAAGTCCAGACGGCGATGATTGCGGCGAAGGATGGCATCATGCAGGCTGCGATGGCTGCTATGGCCGGAAGCCTTGCGCCGGAGATTGGTGGTGGTGGTGGTCGAGGGGGGCCGCCTCCCCCAGGAGTGAACCCGAACCAGGTTGTCAATGCGGGCAATATGCGCCCCGCGCTGGCGGCCGCGTAGGAGTGCTATGAGCGAAGAACAATATCCAGACGGTTTGACGGCCGAAGAGTGGACCACCATGAAAGACGATTACCTGGCCGAATGGGAAAAGCTGCGCGCCAACTGCCTCAAGAAGGACGGCACACCGCGCAAAGACGCTGCGCCCGCAGACCTCGAACGCCTAGACCTGTTGGCAATACACTTCGGGCCCGAGCCGGCCGGCGAGGGGTTTGGCCTCGACGTCGGTGACAAGTTCAAGGGCACGGACGATTACACGGTCTACGTGGTTTCGATTCGTGAATCGAACGTCGGGCTGGTGTACACTCGCGCGCCGTGGACCGTTGAGGCAGAGCCTTTCCACAAGCTCTTGGAGGGGCGCAAGGAAATGGACTTGGAACTTCTGACGCACAACGTCGCCACGGGCCTGTGGAAGTACCTCGGCAACGTGTCGGGATTGTGGGCCTGATGTTCAAACGATTTGCTCGCTGGCTCTTGCGGAATGAGTCCACGACCGCGCCTGAGCCGCCGATGGTGGTGCATCTTGCCCTACATCCATACACCCAGGGCGTGCAACGCAGGGACTATCTGGCGGCATGGGATCAGATCGGCCAACTCAAAGAGGGCCAGTTAATCATACGCACGCTGCACAACCACCTCCTGGCTGCGCTCGAAGAGCGTTGCCCGGAGGGATGCGTGACGGCAGAATCGCGGGCCTTGTGGCTCGCAGGTCACGACGCACGCAAGAAGGTATGGATGGACCTGACGCTAGCAGCAGTGAAGGGCACGCGATTGTCACAAGAGATAACGATTAAGCGCGCACCGCAGCTTGTGGCTGGCGGCGCAATGGAGAATTGAAATGCCAAAAGACGACGCAGTAACCGATGCGGATTTTACGAACGTTCCGCGTGGTGGGACTCAAGACACCTTCGATGACCACCTGAGCGATCTCGATGGCACCGATGCGGCGGACAACCTGTCGATCCTGCCACCTAAAGGCAAGGACTTGAGTTTCCCGAGCCGGGAAGAATTCAATGCAACTGGCGACGGGGAAGACAAGCCCGTTGCCCACAAGACCGACGACGAAGATGAGTCCGGAGACAAGAAGGTCGCAGTCGTCGAAGAGAAGACCGACGAAGATGTGGTGTTCGAGAACGAAACGCAGTTGGTCGAATCGCTCGGGTTCAAAGACGTGCCAACCGTGGCCGCACTGGTTGAGAAGATTCGCGGTGAGGGCCAGTCGGAAGTGGACGGGATCAAGTCGTTCTTCGCCGCCGCAGGAATTAACCTGTACGGGCGGACGATGCAGGAACTCAACAGAGAGCTTCAAGGATTCAATCCTGCCGTGTTGCGCACCGACAACGGCGCGGGCACTGGCAAGGGCAAGACCAAGGCCACGGATGAGCCATTCCCGTCGGCCGATGAATTGCTGACGGAGGCCTTCGCAGAGGATCCCAACAGCAAGAAGTTCTACCAGCGCTACGGCAAGGCCATTGCTGGCCCGCTTCAGGCGAAGGTGGACGAATTGAACGGGCAGATGGAAGCGCTGTCCAATGACCGCATGGTCAACGATTACGTGGCCGACAAGGCGCTTTATGACATGGCCGTGGCAGCCACAAGCAAGGACGATGGGCCCATTCCGTCCTTTGGGGAAGCACGGCGCTTGCTTCAGGCCAACCCCAGGGCAAGAGCAGAGGCGTTGTACCGAATGATGAATTTCGGCAACGAGAAAGACACCCCGTTTCTGGCTGTCTTCGGCCAATGGCGGGCGCAGACAAATCAACTCGGTCTCACCAATGCCCAGGTTGCGCTCAAGCGCGATGCGGGCAAGGTCGCCAAGTTCAACAAGCAAGGCGGCGCGGGTAAGGGGCCGGACAATCTCAAACCAAGAAAGCAAGATGAGGCGGCCGCCATCGCGGCAACGCGCAAGCTCCCTGTCTCGGTGTTAGAGCGGGGACGGTAGCCGTTTGAGTCTGATAGGCAGGGGGGAGTAGCCCAATGGCTATTACCACAGTAGCAACCGACACCGCGAGTATATCGGTGCGGATTCAGAACGACATCTATCTTCAGTCGATCATCCCGTTGGCTTACGCCACGCCGATGGTTCTGATGATGGACGCCGAGCCGTTGCGTAAGCGCGGCAAAACCATGCAACACCAGTTCCTGGTGGAGCAGAGTGAGTACGCCGATGCCGCTTCGTACGAGGTGACCACGATCGCGGAGAACGACACCATTGGCGTTGAGGAGATCGTGTACGGCCAAAAGACGTTCACCGTCTCCAAGAAGGTCAAATCCCACATCATCACCGATCTGGCGAAGTACCATGACCTCGGAGACATCTCGGATGACTCGGGCGCGGCACTCCGCGGATCGGCGGCTCGTACGATCAACAGCCTGGTTTGCGATGCGCTGTTGGCCGCCACGGGTGGGTTGATGTGGGCACGGGAGGACGACGACGCAACTACCCAACTGACCAATCTGACTGTGGCATCGGGTTCCACCACCACGATCGTTTGCTCGGCTCTGACCGGCGCGAACGATTTCTGGAACGGTGCGCAGGTGATCGGTCTGTCGGGGAAGAACGTCTCCCAGACGTTTCTGGTCACGGACTGGGTGCTGGGCACGACCACGCTCACGCTCAATGCTGCTCCGTTTGCCTGGGCAGCGGGTGACAAGTTCCGCATCTGTCAGCCGGGGTTCTCAAGTGAATCGGCGGCTGATCCGATCGGAGCTTCCGATACGCCTACCCTGCGGTCGATCCTTTCGCACGCCGCACGGAATCGCGTGTACGGAGCGTCCTCGCCGATGGCGGCTGAGGGGGGCGGTTTCTCTTACGACCGGGCGGGTATTCGCCGCGTCGTATCTCCGTCCATCGCCTCGGGCCTGGTGTTCCTTCATGAATTCCTCATGGAGGAGGTTCTCGATACCCTCATGTCCACCGACTTGCAGGCCAATCAGGCGCTGTGGCAGACGGACGAAGGGTTTTCGCGGATCGTGGGTGGCGGGCTCAAGCGCATGGGTAACATGCTCTGGGTTCCGATCAACCACCACAAGCGTCGGGCGGTAGCAGACGGCGCGCTGTCGAACACGGCCGGGGATTTGTGGCCGGTGTTCATCATGTTCAAGGGGTGTGGCTTGGCCACGAGGCTGCGCGACGCTCCTGGCGACAATCTTGGACTGGTCTTCAACACGAAGATCCCAGGCAAGAATGACATCGCCAACAAGTACGATTCGATCAAGATGGTGAACGAGTCGTACATGCACAACGCCTTCGGCGGGAAGAACTCGCTGCATGGCACCGTGCATTGGTGTTCGACGGCCAAGAGCTAGCCTCTCGGTCGGTTGACAAGGATGCCGGGGCTAACCCGGTAGACCTTACCAGGGATGGGGAGGGGCCAGTCCAGGGCCCTCCCCAGACCCTTCAGGGAGAGCAGGTGAAGTGCAATCGCTGTACGCGGGAAGTCCCGCGCTTGGCCGAGAATCCCGCCTTTGCGGACGGTGGCGTGTGTGGCATCTGTGATATCACGCTTGCGAAACAGTTCCCCGGTGTAAGCGGCTTCGATTACGCGCATCAGGTCCACCCCGAGATACCTGATGAAGTCAAGGGCATCGACAGCATCATCAAAGCCCTCTCCAGTCACAGAGACCCACGCCAGCGCTTCAACGATTCAGAAGCCGCACTCGTGCACAGGGTGGCTGAAAGCGACAAGAACGAGCGGTTGGCTTACGAGACCGCAACTCCCAAGAAAGAGGTCGAGCGCAAGAAGGAAGAGGCCAAGGCGTACGAGCAACAGGTTGAATCCAACATCGCCCAAGCGCAGAAGGATGCGCGGGCGACGCTGCGTGAGGCCAACCCTCTCTTTCACCAGTGGAAACGTGACGTTGGGATCGGGGCCTAATGGACATCGAGCAACTCATCAAGGGTGTGCAGTCGCGGTTCAACAACCACGAAGGCCCTTTCAGGACTCGGGTGGAAGAGGCGGTGCCCGTGGCTGTGGCTCGCGTGTGTCAAGAATTCCAATGGAAATTCCTGGACCAGTACGTCGAATTGACGGCGGTGATCTCGGCCGATGATGCTGTAGGCAAGACCAGGTTCCAGTTGCCGGCCGACTTCTTCAAAGAGGTCGTGATCTTCACGGCGGATAACGAAGTAGAATATTGCAATCAAGTGGAATGGGCGCGGTGGCAGATGCAGGGTCAGTCGTCGGTCGCCCCGTTCAAATACACCATTATCGGGGACGAGCTCGTGCTCACGGCGTCGTCGGATGGTGCCACAGTCTACGCGATTTACACTCGGGCCGGCGTGGACTGGGGGCTTGAGGACATTCCACCGCACCTGCATTACGCGATCCTCCTGGCCGTCGTGGCCTATCTGGCTCCGGCCTACATCATCCAGGGGGACAAGTCCTATCCCAATCCTGACGCTCGCGCAGCGGATAAGGCTTACGAGGCGTCCGTGGCTGAGGCCATGAAGATTGATAGTCGCCAGCGTGGACGTAAACGGGAAATCCTGCCGCCGTATCACCTCGCCTTGAGGAATACCTACGCATGAGAAAACTGGTGTGGCTCGTCATGGTTGCCCTGGTCATGGGCAATTGCCGCCTGGCGCCCGCAGCGATTCGCTCAGACCTGATAACGCGGCTGAATCAGATCATGGACGACCCCGACACGCGCAAAATGTCGGCCGCAAACAAGTATGCCATTTTGGATCAGGTGGGTCGGGAGTACGGGCGTCGAGGGCTCATCATTCACCGCGACACCATTCTGACGGTGAAGGAAGTTGAGACCTATGCGTTCAACAGCGACTTTGCTGGTGGCTTTCAGAGCGCCTATATCAAGACCGGACAGTCGCGCCGTGAACTCTTGATCGTCGGTCGGGATTCGGCTTTTTCCGCTCCTTCCGTGATGGCCGGTGATGTCCAGTATGCTTTCGTGGAGGGGGACAACCGGCTCGGCCTTCATGGTATTCCGATGAAAGCTGAGACCATCATCCTGCTCTATTTCGCCTTTGCGGCGCCATTAGTGACGGATTCGACCGAATGGGAAGTGCCTGACGCCTATGAGGACGCGGCGCTGTACGACGTGGCCGCCCGCGCGCTCTTCAAGATTGGCACAGCCGAAGCTCAGCGTAAGTCGGCCGAAGCAGGGCTCGTTGCCGATTCGCTCTTATCGGAACTCCGCAATCCTATTCCTCAGACGCGCAGTCTGGAAACGATCAACAAATGAAGGTCGGGGGCTTCCTGGCTCGAATCTCGCTCGCTCTCGTTGCGTTGGCCGTGCTCTCGGTCGCGACTATAGCGCAGGAGGGGGGAGACCGCCTATTCGAACTCAAGGAGTTCTCCGGCCTGAATCTTTACAGCGAAAAGACGAAGCTGGCGCCCGGCCAGGCGCTTCTCGCTCTGAACGTGCAGTTCAGCAAGCCCGGCACGATCAGCGTGCTTGAGGGGTTGACGCAACTCAACGAAGTCATGCCGGACAACAAGCCATTGCGGGGGCTTGGGAGCATCACCGATTTCGTCAACGATTCCGACCGCATCATCACGGCATGCTCGACGTTTTTCTTCAATACCCACGGCAACAGCCTGTCGAGTTGGGTCAGGGGTTCTGCAAGCGTGGACACGGCGGCGCGCTGGTGGACTACGGCGGCATCGAACGTGTGGCAGGATTCGATTGGTCGCGGTCGCGCTGCCGAGATGTGGCGTGCGGGGTGGAAGGTGTCGGCCAACCTGTCGCCCGCTCCTGGATTTGAGCAGCTCACGATTGACTATATTTCCGACAACAACACGTTCTACACGACTACTGTGCCGGATTCCATCGGGAACCATCTGTCGCTGGACAACCAGATCTGGCCGGTGGTCCATTCGGAGTCGCTACCTGTTCGTTTCGTGAACGTGGATGTGCGCGGCACTCCGATGGTGGTTGCCCTTCAGGCGGGCATGGAGCCGCTCCTATACGACGGCAACTCCCTGTCCACCATGCGCTATTTGAATGTGGCGGACTCAGGTATTGTCCAGCGGGCCGTGCGACCGGACTCAAACAGCGGGCGCATGTACATATCCGACCCCAGCAAGATTGGCATCTGGGGGGATACGGGGTCAACGTCGATTGGCCCGTCTGGTGCAGGGTACTGGATTGCGTTCCCGTACAACTACGGCGAAACGGATTCGTCCCACTGGGGGAGGGTGTTCCCCGTGGACAGCAATCGCACAGTGACGGTGGACACGTTCAGTTACATGTACATCTATTTCACGCCGGGGAAATACAAGGCCGACGTGCCCGACGGCCCGGGCGGGTACGCTGGCCGCGCCTTTGGAATAGACACCACGTGGCAGGATTCCATTGCGGGCAGCAACTACCTGCTAGTCTCTGCGCCATTCATTCGTGACGTGATTACCAAGGCACAGTCACCCTCTGCCAGAATCGTTGATGCTGGTCGGTTTATAACGCTGCCGACGGGGACCATCGCACACCGTGCGTACGAGTACATGCCGCACGTGTTCTACTTTGAAGACTTTTCGGACACGACATCCGTTTTCTTTCCCGGTGGGTTTGATGGGGGTGGGAGATGGGAGACGTATATCACTCAGGTCCGCGGGTCTGGAGGGTTTCCCATTCGCACCGCGTATACCGACTCTGCCGCCGGGGATCACGGCGACTCAACCGTGATCTGGACGTCGGGCTACACCGACTCACTGGCCCTCGACTTCACTACGTCGGCTTGGTCTCTCAGTCAATTCACCATTCCCTACGCCACGGACGGCCGCTACTACGGCGATCGGCTGTACCTTGCCGGTGACAAGTTTGACCCAAACTTCATCGTCTATTCTGAGCCGTTCCGCATTGGGGCGTTCCCGGCAAATAACGCCTTCTCGGTCGGGGGGAACGGCGACCAGTTCATGCGGTTCGCCCAAATCTATGATTGGCTGGTGATCTTCCAGCGGGAGCACACGTGGCTGCTTAAGGGTGGCTCGCCTTCCGATGGGGGAGTCCTGGAATTGGCGCTGCCGGACGAGGGGTGCATTGCGCTCAACAGCGTCGTGGAGATTGAAAACCGGGTGATATATCTGTCGTCGAAAGGCTGGCGCATCTTCGACGGCAACACGGCAAAGGATTTCGCGCTGCCCATTAGGCCGGCTGTTCAGGCCCAGCCGCGTGTGATTTTCAGCGTCACGCAGGATAAGAAATCCGAGTCGGCCGCAGCCTACGATCCAACGACCGGCAACATCTGGATGTCCATGCCGTTCTTCGGGTCGAGCTCGAACAATGGTTCGTTCCTGTCCAACTTCGTGGACGGCAGCCTTAGCGCCTCCAACGAGGTGTATGGCGGCAACATCTTGTCCACCACGTTCCGTGACACTTTGCGGCTGTTTTTCACGCATCCCAGCGCCGGGAAAATCTACGTCTATGGGTACACCGACTCCCTTGACGTGAAGGGGATCGACGGCACTTCGATGCAGTCGATCTGGTCAACCGGATGGATGGACATGGGCAGCGCCCGGCGCCAGAAGAAGCTCGGCGACGGTCTGGTAGCTGTGGCGCTATCATCGCCCAATTCAGCGATCGACAGCACGCGGCGGTTCTACGTGCGGATGTACAAGGATTTCGACACGACGGCGTTTTACGTGGACACCACCAACGTGGTGGGGATTCTGGGCGGCAAGCACTACGAGGTACAGACTTCGATCAGGCTTGAGCCTCCCGCAGACTCGGCAACCGTTCAATGGTGGAGAGTGGAATTTGAAGGCCGTGGACTTACGCTCATGGACGTGCAGGTGCTTTCTCAGATGTACGGTCTCGGGGATGATGTTATCCGGGATCGCACCGTTTTGCTTCGCCCGTGATCACGTTGTAACGAACGCGCGCGATTTAGTGCAGTTGAACCGGGCCTTGCCGAGCGATCGCAGGCTCACGGACACCTCGCTAGTGAGCTTGAACCTTGCGTTGGCATCGAGCCAACGGCAGGCGGTCGTGACAGATACGAGTCTGGTTCAACTTAACCGGGCATTGGAGGTCTCACGATGAGTCTCTTGGAAGGGGCAGTTCAACGCATAAAGGCTGGCAAGCTTCGGCTGCCAAGCCAAACGGCGGTCCCCGAGGTACCTCCTCGTCGATATGACCCGGTACTTGCGGCCCGACAGAGCGCGAATATCGCGGGGCAGGCTCGCGGTGTAGGTATGGGGCTCACCAACCAGATCGTCGCGGGGCTTCGAAATCGCGGACTCGGCCGATCCGCCGGAGTGTTCAATGCGGCCGGTGCGGGTGCCCGTGCACAAGGTGATGTGCTATCGCGGTATCAGTTGGGGGCCGACCTCGGTGAGCAAAGCTTTACCGAAGGGGCGCGCCAGTTCGACACCAACACAATACTGGCGATTCGCAACTTACTCCTGAAGATGAGGGAAATCGAAAACAACAAGCCGCCGGATGTCTCAATCAGTACCCCATTCGGAGGCATCAGCTTCTAACCCATGACGTTCCGCCTGGACGTGTCGCCTCTGGCGTTTCAGAAGATCGGGATACTCCCCGACCCTGAAAAAGAACGGAGGAAAAAAGAGGAAGAGGCCCGCGCTCAGAGGGCCTCGCTTGGTGCCGACATAAGCGCGTCCCTGGCGCCCTTTGATCCTGCGTCCAGTATGGGTATGGGAGAGGGGCCCATGAGTCGCCCGGCCCAGTCACCGCAGTTCGGGGGGGATTTCTTAAACGCTGGCGGAAGCCCGGGGCAGTTGATCGACCTCATCCGTGGAATGCAGCCGGCCGACCGGGACGCCTACGAGGAAGCCTTTAAGCGGGCGGTCAATAACATCATCGTCAAAGGTGAGCGCATCGAAGATCAGATGCCGGTACTCATCCCGGCCCTGAATGATCGCTTCAAGGTGGCGAAGCCGAAGACGGCGATTGAAGCTGCCAAGGAAGCGTTGTCACCCGAGGACGCTACGCGAGCGGCGCGCATCGAGATGGGGCTTGAACCGAAGACTGGGCCGCCTCCAAGTCCGATTGACACGGCGGAGCGGGATCTGTCACCCGAGGATGCTAAGAGGGCTGCGCGTATTCGTGCGGGCCTCGAGCCGAAGCCCGGAGGCGACAAGGCGGCAACGTCGCCCGAAGAGCAGTTCATGGCGGACGTGAGGGCCATTCTCCCGAGCATCAACAAGATGGAATACGGCAAGGGGCCGGGCGGTGAGATTGTGATAACTGGAGTGTTGACGGACGATCAGCGCTTCCAGAAGGCCGTTCTTAAGGCGCGAGAGATGCGCGGTCTAGCCAGAAACGCCGGGGTTGTCCAGGGGGCACCTGCGCCGGTCGCAGGGGCGGGCTTGGCCTCCCCCGCCGCGGTCCCTGCAACCCCGACCAACGAGACACGGGATCAAGTCGATATCCTGAACGCCGCAGAGGAAATGCAGGCGTCCGGGATTGATGTCACAGAAGCCGACCTGGCCGACCCGCAGTTCATGGAAGTGTACCGACGCTGGAAGGAGGCTCAGGGTGCCAACGTACCGTGAGCTAAAGGCCAGCATGGGGCTTGCTGAGCCGCAGGCGGCCCGAACCTCGTACCAGTCGTTAAAGGCTTCCTTGGGGCTGGGAATGGCCCCAAACCCCCAGCCCGTACCGAACGCGCCGGGGTCAACCCTCGCGCAGTCGATTGCTCCGGTGGACACACCGACGGCCACCAACGACATCTTTGTTGGGCGCGGCACGATGGCGCCAGGTATCAGCGCGCAGCCCCGCGGTGCGAAGATGACCATTCCGGAGCGCCCGGGATGGGTGAAGGCGCTGGACCCCGCAGTGGCGTTCACGGGGTCGGCGGTAGAGGCATTTGCAAGGCCAGCGGAGGCCATCACGCGGCCATTAGTGGGTGGGATTGAAGAAGGGCTCGAAAGCGTCAGCCCTGGCTTCGGAAGAGCCAAGGCCCAGCACCCAATCGCATCCGGTCTTGGTGAATTGGCCGGGTCGTTGCCGCTTGTCGAAGCCGCTGCCGGTGCAACTGCCGGGATCCCCGGTATTTCGGCGGCTCCTGGGGCGGTACGGGAGGCCGTCACGGGGGCGCTCTACGGCCTCGCGGCTACTCGTGACCCGGAGCAGGCGGCACACGACGCGGCCATGTTCGGACTGCTCGGAGGGGGTGTCCGCGTAGCCGGTGCCGGGCTCAGTAAGGCGCTCCCGGGCCTCATGCCCCGGCGCGTAAACGTGGAACAAGCAAAACCGGCACAGGATTTACCGCCGGAGCCAGTCCCGGAGTCGCCCCTTCCTATTATAGGTGGCAAGCCGGAGGGGGCCCGCCAGGTCGGCAAGACCGATGCCGAGGCGTTCCCGGGGGTGGGGGTAAAAGCCATCGAGGGTGGGGGTAAAACGGAACCGGCTCCCGTAGCCCCCAAGTCTTCCAGAGACAAGTCCATCGACGCACTCTTGGACGCCATCGACGAGGGTGCCGAGCCCGTTGACCTGAAGGCTTTAGAGTCGCGGCGCCAGGAGACTATGGGCGCGCTGTCTGATCCGAACATCAAGGGCGTGCTGCGAACCGAGGCCAGGAAGGAACTGGCCGATATCGAGCGTCAGATCGCCGACGCCACCGGAACGGTGGAAGACTACGCAAGCCAATCCACAGGCAAGCGCGTGAAGGTCGGTGATCTTCAGGTGGGCGACAAGGTGCGCACCATCGGCCCCGAAAACCGTGGCATCGAAATGCACGGCAATGAGAGGGGCAAGCCCGCCAATCCGAAGGGCGAGTTCGAGGTGGTCAGGGTAGACGCCAAGACAGTGCTGATTCGAAATGAGCGCGGCCAGCAGTACCGGATTCCCAAGGCCAAGGCGAACACCTACGGCGACGCCACAGATCGAAGCATCCGGCGGATTTCAGAGGCCGACCAGTTGCGCGACAAACTGGTGGCCCGAGGTGTCCCCCGCGCCGCCGCTCACAACCTTGCGGAAATGCAGACCACAGTGGGGACTCCTGTCACCAAGGCGATCATGGAGAATCTGTCCGAAGTGGAGGCTAGCCAGACAAGTCATATGGGTGCGGGCATCAGTCCGTTCGGCCGCGCACGAATCACTCGCGGGCCGGGCGCCTTGCCAACAGAACAGGGCAAGCCCCTGCTCGATCAGTACATCGAAAAGGAACGGGCCACCGGCACAGCAGGCCTTGGCACGCGGATCAAGGAAGGATTCAAAGACCGCTTTATTCTATTCCACCAGATACGCGGCGAAGCCAAGGAGTTCTTTGCCGATGCGCGGGAACATCTGCGACAAGTTATGGCTGACCCGCGTGTCTCCCGGCGTACCGCGACGGACGCCATGCGCGGCGTGGTGGGCGATCTCCGCGCCGACGAGTTCAACGTAGTTCGCAAGCGTATCATCGCGGAGGACTTCAAGGAAGCGGTCGAACGTGGGGAAGCCCTGCCGGGCGGACTCAACC
>Ga0137423_1000085_pt1 | contig 37305 bp, 52 predicted proteins | sample EasRivERMZT600_2_FD_102326 | JGI IMG/M metagenome (GOLD analysis project Ga0137423, IMG submission 102326) | Soil microbial communities from meander-bound floodplain in the East River, Colorado, USA - East River MetaG ERMZT600_2 | ecosystem: Environmental > Terrestrial > Soil > Floodplain ...
AACACGATTGCCGCCCTGTTCACGAATGGCGCTGGCAATGAGGGCCAGACTCGCTGGGATGCGTTCAACGCCGTCACCCAGTTTGTGACACATCGCGAATACAAGGCGAGCGCAAACGCCCCTGCCGACACGAACCGCTTCCTGAATGTGATGGAGCGCAACAACACAAACGACAGGGCCATGGCACTGCTCTTGAATTAGTCGCAAGCGAACCTGCCCACTGATTGGCACAGTGGGCAGCCCGCTTATGACAACTCAAAAAATTATTAAAGATGGACAGGTTGCCGCACCACAAATGTCTTGTGGTGGTTGTTCTGGAAAACTTTTCACTGTCTTTAAGGCTCTTGATAAAGATGCAGGCCTGGTGCTCGTTTGCGAGGGCTGCAAAAGCGAAAATCACATCAGTGTTAGTTGGACGCTTTCGATGCGTTGGGAAGGCACTGGCGGCCTTTGTCACATGTAGGCACAAACCCTGAGCCCTCCCGCAAGGGAGCGGCTCAGAGATTATGCCAAAACAAACTATTGAACTGAAAGTGGAAGTGCTCGGGTACGACACTGCCGAGGAAGCTGAAAATGATTTGCGCCTGCACATCGGGCGCATGACGGGCGGCTGCAAGGCCGTTGTCATCGAATCAAGACCGGTCACGGCAGCGACGAAAGCAGACGCCCGGGCCCTGAAGGCCGCGCAACTCTCGCGGGAATTCGTTCGGGTCAGTGGCCTGAACAATCCTGCAAAGAAACAAACCTACTGAAACTTTAATGAAAAAATCTTTTCTTTTTTTGTTGCGCTCGCGGCCGAATTCAGTCAAATTCACAGCATGAAAGAAAACAATATGACAACACAGCAACTGAATAGCCAAAACAAGAGACTCCAACGCATCGCCAAAGAACTGGCAGAGATTGCAGATTCTAACAGCTTGTATCCCCGCCGGGAACACGTCCTGTTCACAGCCGCTCTTGCAATTCGCCAGCTTGCAGGATCAAACTCGCGGGACGCAGTTGAGACATTGCGCTCTACTCGCGATGATTTGCAGACTGAAATCCCCAGGTACCCCGTCACCCGCGCCGATGGCAAAATCGTTTTCGTCACTGTCCCACCGTCAAATCAGTAAAAACCGTCAACAATCAAAACCGTAAAATTATTATGAGTATCATTAACGTCCTCGCAGACAGAGAAAAGCAAATCAAGGAAACCGCCGCCGAGCGCATACGCCAGGCGACGAAGCTGGTGGCGATGTGGCAAGAGAAGATGGCAGTCCTTCAGTGCAACCTGTCCGGCATCAAAGCGGGCCTCGCGAAAGCGGGCCTGATGCTGCCTGATGACTTGAGCGCGAGCGTCCGCAAGTCCGGGGGCAACCCTGAAATATGGGTCGATGGTGACAAGCTGGTGGTCGAACTGGTCGCTCTGCCGATCAATGGCAAATTCAAGTTCCTCACGTTCCGTGGATATGATGCGCGTGGCCGTGGAAAGAATGCTGACCGCCTGTGTGAGAAGGCCACCAAGCTCCAGGCCCTGCTCAAGGACAGTTGTGCGATTGAGGGCATCCAGGTGAATCCTAGCAGCCTTGAAATCCGCAACGACCGGGAGGGCCGTGTGCTCATCACGCTTTGGTTCTGATCGAAACAAAACAACAATCAAAAAGTAAAATTATGGCAAAGCGAATCAAGAAAACAAAACCGACAATCGTCGTGCCTCAGGGCAAACCACTTGTGGAAGTCCTGGTCCCGAAGATAATAGCAGCAGTGCAGCGCCAGTCCGATCCGAATACACGATTGCGAATCGGGGACATCTTCACGCAGAGCGGGCAGGAATATGCCGTGCTGTTCGTGAACGAATCCCGAGCCGCCGTCGCGCAGACCGGCTTCAACATCAAGCCCGACCTCGATCCAGCCGGGCACATTCTTCGCTTCAACGCAGAGAAAACCGAGAACATCAGCCCGAACAGCGAAGTGCATATCACGCACAGTCTGGGCCGTGCGGGATTGCTGCCCTACCTGAACCGTTTCCAGCACAAAGACGCACCTACAGAGGGAAAGCCGCTCATAAACGATCCTGAGCCCAAAGTGAGGGGTCTGGGTGAGCATCTTGGACACTCGGTTTCCGCTATTATCCGCGCCATGGGTGCGAACGGCTGGACACGCGACGAAGCGAGGGACTACTGGCGCGCCGTGGGCATCGTTGTGAGCAACGGCACGATCGCCGCGAAGATTGCAGACGCGAAAGCGGGCGATGGCCAGTTCACTCGCGACAAGTTTGCCATCCCTCAACTGACGAAAGAACAGTTGAAGGAGATGCGCTCCAAAATCAAATGATTGAACTGATCAGAGAGGAACTGGAGATAAGGCTGGCGGAACTGCACCGCCAGCACTTTCACGCCTCGGCGGGACTGGATGCAAAAGAGTGCGCCCGGCTTGAGCAGCGAATCAAAACGATTGAATTCATTCTAAAGCAAAATGAGAATACCAAAGCCAGTCATTGAAACACATGGGCCCGTCACTGTCGTGCGGGATGACCTGATTGCGGGCGGCTCAAAGATGAGATTCCTTCCCCAGGTGCTCAAGGCGATACCGGAGGAGCGGATCGTGTATGCGTCGCCTTTCTGCGGCGGGGCCGCCGTAGCCCTGTCCCTGACGTGCAAACAGCTTGGCAAAAAGGCCATCATATTCTACGCGAAACGAACTGACCTGCACATCCGGCAGCGGATGGTGAAAGCCGACGGCACAAAGATTAAATGGGTGCACCCGTTCGGGTACATGTCTCACGTCTCATCCGACGCCCGCAAGTATGCCCATCGCACCAAATCCTTTTTCCTCGACATGGGCTTCCACACGCCCGAGGCCGAGCGCCTCTACATCAGGGCCATGGCCGAAGTGAAAAAGAAAATCGGCAGTCCCGAATTCATTTGGTGTGCTGCGGGCTCCGGCATGCTCGCCATGTGCCTGGGCAAGGCCTTCCCAGATTCGCAGGTCACCGGCGTGTCCACGGGCCTCAAGGCCCTGAAGGAATCGAAACAGTTTCCCCCGAATGTGCGCCTGATCGATTCAGGCGTTCATCTCACGAAAACCTCCAAGGCGATTGCGCCGTTCCCGTGCTGTCCCAATTACGACCTGAAGGCCTGGGAGAAGATGATCGCCCAGCCGATAACTAAATCAACCCTGTTCTGGAACGTGATGGGAATTTGATATGAGTGCATTGCAACAGGCTGAGGATGAGGCCATCGCCGCCCTGGTAAAGTGCATCGAAGGATTCACGCCCAGCCAGCGGGAGAAATTCCTGAGTGAATTGAAATCAAGAATCTGCGTGTATTGTGGCGCATTGAATCCCCGGTGCTGGTGTCAACATGACGAATAGAAATCCTGCCAAAACAAGATAGAATAGACTTGTGCCTAGAACGTATAAGAAAAAAGAACTGCCCCTGGAATTCATCCTGAAGGTGCACGGCGCATTTATTCATGGCGCAGATTACGCGGAAGCCGCCCGCATCCTCGACATGTCTCCGGCGAATTTGAACAATCAAATAGGCCGGCACGCCCAACTCCGCCTGGCAAAGGAGATGGCCATGGAATGGAAAAACCAGAAGCCACAAACCTTCCGTGATTATGTGTTCCGGTCCCTCACGCCCGAGGCGCAGAAGGTGTGGGATGAAATCCAGTTTTGGGAAGGAAATACGAATGGGCCGCAGGCAGTTAATAAAATCCTCGCCAACCAAACTACCCATATGCGCCAGGAATTATTTGTGCATGCCCTGGTCATGTCGAATTACAACATCTCAGAGGCCCTGCGCACGGTGGGCACCTCGTATACCGTTTTCCAGAAATGGTCTGCCGATCCCGAGTTTCGCCTGCTCATTGAAGAGATTGGCTGGCACAAGAAAAACTTCTTTGAGAATGCATTGATTGACCTTGTTGCAATGCGCGTTCCCCAGGTGGTCCTGCATGCGAATAAAACAGTGAATGCCGACCGGGGCTATGGTGATCGTGTCGCAGTGGACATGAATGCGAAAGTGGAAACAGGCATCAACCTGGACGAGCTTGACCTGCCCCTTGAAATAAAAGTGCAGGTGCTGGAAGCCATGCGCAATCGCAAGGAACAAAAGCAACTGCCCGCCGCAAATGGGGAGATAATTGAAGTGTGAGTGAAAGCGAGAGCAAAAAGAAATGACCACGCAAGAATACCAATCTATCGTTGGAACACTCCGTGCCGAGCTGGCCCGGGAACAGGAACTGCGCAGGAGATCTGATGAGTTCCGGGAGCGCATTAGAGGGGAGAATCGGATGCTCAAGGATCGACGGGGCCATCTTAGCGCAATAGTCGAGACCCTCCGCGCTGAGAATGCTGCACTGCATGGGCAGTTAGCCGAGTCGCGAGAGGAGTTGGCGGGATTGAAGGAACTTGTAGTCGATGGCACGAAGTCGCGGGCAAATGCACAGGCGCAATATGAAACCCTCCGCACAGAGCTGGCGGCGAAAACCGAAGCCAATCAGCTTTTAAATAAAAGCCTTGCTACTGCGCATTGCGGTTTATCCAGCCTCCGTGCTGAGAATGCGGAGTTGAGAAATGGCTTTCCTTGCATTGGTCAAGACCCATTGAAGATGGAAAAACGTGATGGGTTTGAAGAATCATTTGTTCGATTAAAGTCAGGATTGAACATCCAGCAGAAGGGCGTTCCAGACCAAACCGCACTTGTTTGGCGTATCGACATAAGTCGGGTCAGTGACGAGGTAATTATTCAAACCGGTCGGGCCGAATTTAGACTCAAGCAGGTAGAACAACTCAAGGCGGAACTGGCTCTAAAAGAAAAAGCAATGTCCGTCATCGATAAAGCAGTTGGAGACGCGGGAGACGAGGAGATGTCAGTGCTATGCGAGCGGCTGACCACGGAGCGCGACACCGCGCTGGCGGAGGTGGAACGGTTGAATCTCCAACTTCATCCACCAGAGTGCAAGATATGTGGTTCCTGTCATTCCGGAGACTGCGCAACAATTTAGATAGGTAAACTGCGCTTACAAACGCCCTCAGCGGCGGTAAGTGAGCAGTTGACCCGGGCCGCTCGGGCAGATTATGTTCCCGGCCCATGCTGAGTGAATTCGAATCACCCTCGCGCACCGCGCCTCAGGTACGTATCAGGGAAGCCCCACTCATCGCTTCCATCTGCCGGCAATCCTTCTTTCACTTCGTCAAGGAATTCTGGCCCACCATCATTGATGAAACTCCGGTGTGGAACTGGCATGTCAAATACATCTGCGATGAAATGCAGATAGTGGCCGAGCGGGTGTTCCGGGGCCTGCCCAAGCTATATGATTTAATCATCAACGTACCACCAGGCTCAACCAAGTCCACCATTGTCTCGCAGATGTTTCCCGCCTGGGTGTGGACGCGCATGCCCCAGGCTCAATTCGTGTGCGCATCGTATGCCAAGCAATTGTCCCTGACCAATGCCCTCTTCATGCGGGACATTGTGAATTCGGAAAAGTATCAGGAGTGCTTCCCAGGCCTGATCGAACTGAGGCAGGATGAGAAATCAAAAAGCCTGTTCAAAAACACCAGGCGAGGCTGGCGCTTCTCAACCGGTGTGCGCGGCGCAGTGACGGGATACCATGGCCACTTTCAATTGATCGATGATCCACTCAATCCCGAGGAATCATTTTCAGAACTGGATTTGAAAATGGTGAACCGGTGGATGGAGTCCACGCTGCCCATGCGCAAGGTGTCCAAGGACATCACGCCATTGATTCTGGTGATGCAACGCCTGCACCAGGCCGACCCGACCGGCGAGATGCTGCACAAATCGAAAGGAGACAGGGTCAAACACATCTGCATCCCAGGCGAGTTGACCGAGGACGTGAAGCCGGTTGAACTGAGGGAGTATTACGTGGATGGGCTGTTTGATCCCATCCGATTGCCACGCAAATTGTTCCCCGAAATCAAGAGCATGCTGGGCGAGTACGGCTTTGCTTCGCAGATATTGCAGACGCCCATTCCATTGGGAGGCGGCATGTTCAAGACCGGCTTCGTGAAGATTCACAAGGGCCCGCCCCCGCGCATGGTGCGCCTGTGCCGATCCTGGGACAAGGCGGGCACGCCCGACGAGGGCGCATGGTCCGCGGGTGTGCTCATGGGCGTGGATGCGCTGGGCCATCCGTGGGTGCTGGATGTGTGCCGCGGCCAGTGGGGCGCGCAGGAACGCGAGGCGATGATCCTGCACACCGCGGCCTTTGATGCCGCGGGCAAGTTCGGGATCATCACGGCCTTGCACGGCGAGGATCAATATGTTGTGATTCGTGTTGAAATCGAGCCCGGCTCAGGTGGCAAGGAATCAGGCGAAAATACGGTGCGAAACCTGGGCGGGTATAGTGTGCTTGCGTATCATCCTACAGGCCCGAAGGAGGCGCGGGCGCAACCCTTCGCCTCGGCCATGGGTATCCAGAACCACGTTCACGTGATTGATGCGGACTGGACCAAGGACTTCCTCGAGGAGTATCGATTCTTTCCCTTCGGCCGGTGGAAGGACCAGGTTGACGCTGGCTCAGATGCCTACAATCATCTTTTCCGTGCGCCAAGAATTGCTGGTGGAATTCGGCAGATGCTCGCGACGGCGCACAGATAATAGAGGCATGGAACCTGTTGCTGGAATCCGGATAATCAGAAGATACTTGAATATGCAGGCGCCTTTTAACAAGTGGCCCGTTTGCTATCAGAGATTGGCCAGACATATAGATAAATTGGACCAGGAAGTGAATCCTCCTGAGTGTAAAATATGTGGCCATTCCCATACTGGAAATTGTGCTACCATTTGAGATAATATTACCAGAAATGCCCAAGACACCTGAAGATTTAAAGAAGTCCCGCGATGATCGAAAGCGCAATCTTGCCGTATTTGATGGCACGATTCCCGATTCGATCATGCGCCATGCCAAGCATAAGAAGGCCACGGACCTTATGATTGCGGGCGAGCGCGCCTACCGTGAAGGTGAGAAATGGGTGGGTGACGAGAACGGGCGCACCCTCGCGTGGCGGGCAAAGGCTTTCGGCGCATCAGGCAAGATGCAGAGGGGCAAGGGCGGCACACTCTCGCGATTCCCACAGAACATCGGGCGCACCTTGCTCCTGTTCCTCACAGACGAGGGCAACACGGTGTTCGATCCATTCGCCGGGCATAACTCGCGCATGGAGCTTTGCTATCGCAATGGGCGCAATTATATTGGTTGCGACATCTCAGCAGAATTCATGGAGATGAATCGAGCACTGGCAAAGCGTATGCTGTACCAGTCGAACCATGCGTTGTTCTCGAATCCCCGCACCATCACATTGCACGAAACGGACAGCCGCAACGTGCCAGTGGAGGACGAGTGCGCGGACTTCACTATCACCAGCCCGCCCTATTGGGACATCGAATACTACGGGGACGAAGCCGGGCAGCTTGGCCTGGGCAAGTCATACGGTGAATTTCTGGACGGGCTGTATGATGTGATGAAGGAAAACTTTCGCGTGCTTCGCCCAGGATCATTCTGCGTGTGGTGCGTCAATGATTTTCGAAAGAATGGGCGCTTTTATTCGTACCATGAGCACACGGCTCGCACCTTGCGCGCCGCGGGCTTTTACCAGCATGATATTGCCATCGTTGATTTTGGTGGATCGATCAGGCAGAATTTCATGAATCAGGTTCTGGAGCAGAGAATTTTGCCAAAGAGGCATGAGTATGCGCTCATCTTTCGCAAGCCTGAACTGAATGGGAATGACACCTGAACAAGCTATTTCGATGTTGGAGACACGGACCCGGGTTACTGAGGCTGAGATGTTCCAAATTGCAAAAGTGATCCGGCAGTTGGCTGGTTACGCTTTGCTGGGCGAACTTGTCAAAGTGCCCAAGGAGGAGTCCAAGCTGGTTACGAATCAAGCGTTGACACCGGCTGAGATTCTCAAGGGACGATCCTCAACATACCATAGCATGTCTCCGGGCGAGCAGTGGGCTGAGGATAAAAGACTTGGCATATTAGATTGGGATGGAAAATGAATTTGTGCCGTTTCCGAGATAACATCGGTGGTTATGGTCCCGCTTGTAAAGTTGGATGCCCCACGTCTTGCAGACTCGGGACGGCATTTTCTTTATGAGTAAATGGAGGCAACTGTTTTGCTGGCACGTGTGGAAAGGATATGACAAATATTGAATCTGCATTCTAAGCGCACAGAGCAGTGGTGGGAGTGCACCAAATGCGGAAAGAAGAAATTGAAAGATTTATGAAAAAATACCTGAACATCGTGGCCTTGGTTTGCTCCTTGGCCATATTCACCGCTTGTCAAACCGCACCTGACGGCGACAACCGAAAACTCATTGCGGCCGTGAAAATCGCTGCATACACCGGCACGTCTTATGCCTTGGCGGAGCACCCGGAATGGAAGCCGCAGTTCGAGGAGGCGCGCCGGGAGCTTGCGTTCATCGCCGGGCAGCCGGTGATCGATTTTGCCACGGTCTTGGCAATCGTCAATCGCTTCCCAATCAAGGAATTGAAGTCGGACGATGCGAAAATCATCATCACGGCGGGCACCTTGCTGTTGATCGAGTTTGGAGGTGATCCGGTCAATCTGAATGTGGAGAACATGCGCCCGATTGTGCTTGCGTTGCATGACGGCGTTCTGCTCGGGCTGGGCATGGTGCCCTCCCGCGTTGATGCGCTGAACAAAACCATTGCCCGGTAGAAATCAGATAATACTCTCAAATGAAGCTGCGTTTATCTTTTTCGGGAGTGCTCATCCCTTTGGGCCTCGGGTTGCTTTTTTGGATTGTGTTTGCGTTCCTTTTCTTCCTGGCCAAGGCCAATGGGGCGCAGATTGTTTACGACACAAATTCTGCCGTAAGGGCAGAGGCCGGCACGAATCAAATTGGTCCAGCCACCAGTGTGGATGTTGAGGGGCCTGTCAAAATCGTGTGGTATATCCCGGGCGTGACCAATCAACTGCACCTGTCGATTCAGACCAATCTCATTACGAACTGGGTCACCACGAAGCAACTCGCCGTGGTGCGCTCGAATGTCGTCAGGGTGAAGCAGGTGGGCACGGTGCAGACCAACCGCACCATGTTCGTGTCCTATGGCAAGACCACGAACAGTCCGCTGGCCCTGCTGGATGTGCTGGGCGAGACTGACGGCGCTCCCGAGAGCAGGATTGTAAACGTAACAAAGGAATAAAATGAAAAGATGGTATAGAATCAAGACAAACACAAGCGGCGAGCAGATTGACCTGAACGAAATCGAACAAATCAGCGACGCGGCTGCCGAAGGGGTTCCTCCGGAGCAGCGGGTGGTCACCTTCTCCTACAAGAGCGGGAGGCAGTGGTCCACGCTGATGGCGCAGGCCGAGTTGACCACTATTCGGATCCTGGTGCTGTAATACTTTGCAGGACCGGGTCCAAGAAACCGGCGAGGGGTTATTTGCATAAGTTACCCGAGCCTGACCCGGTCCTGTTTTTTTAAATGCAGACGCGCTGGCAGTCCGCTGTTGAGATTTTTTGCCAACCATGCCATCGCCTTCGTGGTGGCATGGCTGGCAAATTTTCATATCCTGCCTCTGTTCGGGTTTCCTGTCTCGCGCAGCCAGGCCACGTGCCTCACCCTGATTTTCACGATCATCTCGGTGGTGCGCTCGTATCTTTGCCGCAGGCTGTTCAACCATCTACATAGATAATAGATTCAAATGAGAAATGTCGAAATTGAGATTTTCCTTTTGGCAAAAACCCAGGTGCAGGAAGAGGGCGTCAAGAAGTGGCTCACTTATCTTCAGGCAGACGCATGTTTGAAGGAGGTTGAGCGGATGGTGGTTGATGGTGAAATCACCGATCCTGCCTTGCTCATCGCACTCGCGGCCAAACGTTGCTATATGGCATTCGAGCCCGGCCTCAATCCCAATGTGGAGAAAGTGCGCAAGGATTTCACTCTCTATCTGGACAACATTCTCAAGAGCGGGCACGGGTCGGTTCTGGAACATGCCGTGTTCACGTTCGCCATCGAAGGCGTGTCGAGAGTTTTCACAGGCGAGATGAACCGGCACCGCGCGGGTGTGGGTATTTCGGAGGGCTCCATGCGGTATATCCGCTATCGGGACATTCCCTGTTGGTTGCCAACTTCGATCCGGTTGACGGAGAAGGAGGAAGAGGCTTTGAAAAACTGGATTGGAACTTCTCCTGATCCTTCCTCGGTTGTGGGTATGGCTCACAAAAAAATGCGGACTCAAAATGTGTTTGAACATCACTATGCGCAGACGGAGGAAAATTATGCCCGGTTGCAAGAGATTTGGAAGGAGGAACTGGCGCCTGATTCGAAATTCAAGGGCAAGAAGGAAATCACTTCGATGATCCGGCGCATCATCCCGATGGGTGTGGCCACGGGTGGTGTGTGGACGTTGAACATGCGGGCGCTGAGGCATGTCCTCGCCCTTCGTGCGAGCAGTGCGGCCGAGGAGGAAATCCTGCACGTGTTCTCCCGCATCGGCAAGATGATGGTTGAGTCCGAGCCGATGCTGTTGGGTGACTTCAGCCAGACGGAGGAGGGTTACTGGATTCCGAAATATGGCAAAGTCTAGCACCCAAGAGAAGGAATTCACTCCGTATCAATGTCCCACTTGTGGAAGGTGGGCGGATGACGGTGTGACTTTGATCCGCCGTGGCTGCGCTGAATACAATTATGGCAAGGCTATGGAATTCGGAGGAACGCCTTTGGATTGGGAGGAATTCCATAAGTGCCCGGATGATGGAACAGAGTGGTCTTTTGAAAATTCGAATTGTTGAGAAGGTATGACCGAGTGGCAGAGAAAATGTTTTGAACTTCAACAGGCGTTGGAGGACGCGGCCATCGAACAGCAGGAAGCGGGCGTGGCCGTTTTCTATTTTCGAGACAACGCACACCTGCAACAATTTTTAGAGGCTTTTCGAAAGACACAGGCGCCAAAAGGTATGAAGAAATACGATTTCAAATCACAACAATTTCGAGACTATTTTATGGACGAAAACAAAGAAAACCAAATCAACCAAACCGAAAAGGAAATCAAGGAAGAGTGCAACGCGCTCGCGCAAATGCTAATCGAAAAAAATCGTGCGTATGGTGATTCAGCCCTGAGCCCAAGGCGCATTTTCTCGCGTGCCGATCCTCTCGAACAAATCAAGGTGCGCATCGATGACAAACTTTCCCGCCTGATTAACATGCGCGGGGATGTCGATTCCATGGGTGAGGACGTGGCCAGGGACCTGCTTGGGTATTTGATCCTGTTGATGATCGCCCGCAGACGTAAGGAGGTTGCTGCGATGAAACAATACGTGCCGGCGCCAGTGGACGATGAGGACGAATGGGAAAAGCTGGCAAAAAATCCTTTATCTCTGGAGGAGGCTGACCTGCGCTCGCGAGCGTAAGCATTGCATTACCTAGTCAAACCGTCTAAGTTCGCAGGAGTGATAAAGTCCATCTGCATTCTCGCTGTGCTTGCGTTCATTGCGGCACTGGTGGCGATGGACGACACGGAGCCCGAGGACCTTGGCACGCTCACGCCGCGCACCGCGGTGGTCCTCACGCACGATTCCGGGCGGACAGACTTCCTGCACTTCGTTGTGGAGGTGGCGCGTGGCACGAACGTCCTGCATACGTTCACCACCACCAACCTGATCCTGTTCGCTTCAAACTTTACGGCGCTCCCTTCAGGCAGGCTGGTGCTGGGCTTGGCATCGGTATGGGTTGATGGCAGTCAGAGCGCCGTAAAACTTTACACGATTCGCTGGGCGCCCGTTTCGCGCCCGCCTTCTGCGCATGTCGTCACAGTGCTGGACGAAAACGAGGTGCGGGATAATTTGCCTTTGGCGGTTGGACGCTCCCAATCGGCTCGATCCGCCAGGGCGCCCGCGCCTCCTCTTCCTCCAGGCGAAGTGAACAAGCGGGGCGGGTTTGTGCCCGTCAGGCCCGCCCCGCTTCCCAGCGCGGAGGATATCTACCGAGGCCAAATGACAAATTTCTACCAGCAGAAGTTCCAAAAACGCCCGCCATCGCAATGAAAAATAAAGCTTCACCCAACCGGCCGAACCTGTTGCAACAAATCTCCAATACCGTCACTTCGCGCCTGCAATGGTTCCAGGGCCTGCTGGGCGGATGTCCCAAGGACGTGGAAAAGGAATGCGGCCATCCAGGCACCATCTCGCTGGACGATTTCAAGAATGCGTTCCTGCGCGGCGACATCGGGCAACGCATCATCCGTTTGTACCCTGAGGAATGCTGGAGTGAGGACCCTGAAGTATTCGAGACAGAGGATGAGGAGGAAACTGAATTTGAGAAGGCATGGAAGGACCTTGAGGAAGTTTTCAGCGTGTATGAACTGTTGCAACGCGCCGACATCCTGAGCGGTGTGGGCAGGTTCGGTGTCATTTTGTTGGGCCTGGATGACGAGAAGGAATTGAACAAGCCGGTGATCGGCCTGGATGAACTGGGCAATCCTGTGGGCGATGCAACCCGGCGCCTGCTCTACCTACGCGCCTTTGATGAGACATTCGTGGCCGTGAAGGCATACGAAACGAGGCAGACGCATCCCCGCTTTGGCCAGCCCACCATTTACACGATCCAGTTCGGCTCGGAAAAAATCAGTTCAGGCTTTGCCAGCATTATGCCCACGGCCATTACCTCCCCGGACACCGCGCCCGGTACGACTACACTGCTTGACGCCAAAGACGTGCATTGGACGCGCATCATTCATTTGGCAGACAACCGCGCCAACTCGGATGTGTTCGGCCTGCCTCGCCTGGAGGTGGTCTACAACCGCTATCTTGACTTGAAAAAAGTTGCCGGGGGCAGCGGCGAGATGTTCTGGAAGGGTGCATGGCAGGGCCTCGGTGTGGAAATTCCATTCTCGGATGCGGCGGGCGTTCCGGTCCAGGTCGATTTTGAATCGCTGAAGGAGCAGTTTTTCCTTTACGAGCAGCAACTGCAACGGTACATCGCCACACAGGGCGCGAAAGTTTCTTCGCTCGCGCCGGGTATCTCTGACCCTACTCCCTCGGTTGAGGTGCAATTGCTGCTCATTGCGATAACTCTCGCGTGTCCGTTGCGTGTGCTCAAAGGAGCAGAGGTAGGACAGCTCGCGTCCGGCCAGGACATGGTGGCGTGGAACAAGCGCATGAACCGCAGGCGCAACAAATACGTGAATGCAAAAGTGATCCGGCCCTTTGTGGACCGGCTGATTGCTTTGGGTGTGCTTCCCTCTCCGGCCGACAGTGTTTCATCGGCCGGCACGACCGCTGGGGAAGCCACCCTCTTTCAGCGCCCGAAATACATGATCCACTGGCCGGACCTGAACACACCATCCGACATGGAGAAGGCTGAAGTTTCCGCCAAGATTACCGCGGCCATCACGCAATACATCACGGCGGGCGGGGACCAGGTGGTGGGCCTCAATCATTTCCTGACGCTGGTGCTGAAGTTCACCACGGAGGAAGCGGATGCCATCATGGCTGATTTGGAAGAGGCAGGCAATATGCTTGAGACTGATCCCGAGGCCGAAGCTGAGATGGAGATGGCGAAGATTGAAGCGACTGCGAAAGCCAAGCAGACGTTTGCACCGAAGCCCGCGAACGGGAGATAATAAAATCCAGAATGAAAAACTGGCAGCGAGGAATCCCGCTTGAGGAAATCGAAGAAATTCAAAAGTGCTTCGAACATTACAACACGTTTTCGTTTTCGCCCTTCACTGAATACCATGGCCCCAAGGTAGCCCAGGCACTGGATGAGGGCAGAATGGACCACGCGGGTGGGGATTGCTATCTTGATTTGAAGCACGTCACCACCGCCAGCAAAATCGTGATGTTTTACGATGTGGTAATCGGGCACAAGGAAAAGGGTGATTTGGTCATCAATGCGGTTTCGCTCCCGAAGGAGGGAGGGGCGGATATTGGGCGGGCGGTCCGCTACCTGAATGGCCTGGCCGCGCAAAACATCTGGCTTTATATCTGGGAGGAGTGCCCACTGCAAAAAGCTATGGCAGGGGAAGCCGGCTTCAAAAAGGTGGGCGTCAAGATTCGCTCAACTGCCGAAGTGTATGGTATTTACTTTCGTGGCGAGCGTGACCACCCGGAGGTGCGTGATGCTGAGAAGGTGACACTTTCATATCTGCGCACACCGGGCTTGAATGCCGAGGTAGAGGACATCGCCTTGCGCCTGGCAGAATACGATTTGGATTTCACCAATCACTATTCGAACAACAACAAAAACAAAACGTGGTCGGCGCTTTCGCTGCGCGGATTCTTTGCCGACCCAGGCAAAATCGAGAAGCCGCAGGAGATGAACAAGGCCTGGCACGAAAAACACAAGGGCCAGACTTTCAAGGTGCAGGACACTGAACTGATGGATAAGTTTCTTGAGGTGGACAACATCCTTGCCATTCTGGGCGATGGCGAATTCGAGCGTATTCGTTTTATGAGGCTCGCGCCCGGGGGCGGGGAACTGACGAGGCATACCGACCAGACTGACCCTGACCTGGGCGTGGAAGATGGCAGGCTCATGCGCGTGCATATTCCCATCGTCACCAACCCTGATGTGAAATTCACAATTTGGAATTACGCAGGGCAGAAAAAAGAAGCGCACATGGAGAAAGGCAAGGCGTGGTATCTCGACATTCGCAAGCCCCACCGTGCCTTGAATGGCGGTGAGACGGAGCGCATTCACCTTGTGATTGATTGCGTGGCCAACAGGTTTCTGCGAAATCTCATCCCATGATTTGGACCTACGCAACTTTTACCAAATACTGCCTTTCTGTTTTCGATGCGGGAGAGGAGTGGGTTGATGGTTACTTGATTCGAGAGCGAATCAACACAAGGTGTAATGAGAATATCGGCTCCGGGCGCTTCTATGTTTTCATGGCCCGGATGGTGCGTGATGGCGTCTTGGAACGGAGACAAGGCGAGGACCTGGTGATCGATGGCGAGCGCATCAAAACTTTTTTCTGGAGGCGCAAGTGAGCCTTTGTGTCCACAATGCTGCGCGGTTCAATTCGATCCAGGTTGATCCCACCCACACCCAATTGATTCGCCGGCAATTTCGTGCGGAGATGCTGCGCAGGATGACGGAGCTTCGCAAAGCCGTGTGGGAATTCATGGTGACGCTGGATGCTCTGGGCCTGGCTGATAAGTCTGTGGTGTTCACTGGCCTGGAGGCTACTATTGTGCCAGGTGAGGGACGATTGGGAGAATTAACGGTGCATGTGCAGCCCCGCCAGTTTAAGTTCAGAACGAACCCGGACAAGGTGAAGGCCTTTCGTGAGTGGTTGCAGACTGCGATTGATGCGAAGGTACTCTCGGCAAAGGATGGATTCGATCCCGCCAAACCCTGGACCTACAAATACATCGAAAGCGCCTACCGCAAGGGGCGCACGAATGCATTCATTGCCGCGCAGAAAGCAAACGCTGTGGCAGGTGGCCCCGCTTTCGACAAGGCACGGGATGCGTTCCTGCGCTCGTCATTCAACCAGCCGGAGACCCTGGCGAAAATGCAACTAATGGCCACCCGCGCCTTCGAGGATTTGCGAGGGGTCACCAGTGAGATGGCCACACAGATGAACCGTATCCTCGCACAGGGCATTGTGGACGGAAAAGGTCCCAGGCAGATGGCAAAGGAGATGAGCGACACAATAGGGGGTTTGACTCGCAAACGCGCCCTATTGATCGCCCAGACTGAAACAATCGCTGCTCATGCACAAGGCCAGCTTGATTCGTTCAAGGATTTAGGCATTGGCAAACTCGGCGTCAAGGCCGAGTGGTCCACCGCGGGGGATGATCGTGTCTGCCCCCGCTGCGCGGCTCTGGAAGGAAAAACCTTCACGCTCAAGCAGGCGCAAGGCCTGATCCCCTTGCATCCCCGGTGCAGATGCTCGTGGATACCTTCGATCCCTGACCCAAGGAAGAAAAAGAGATAATAAAGGCACTTATGTTAAAACTGTTGAAAGAATTATTTGCACCGCTGCCGCCACCTCAAGTGCCCTCTGCTTGGGTTTGTTTGCGTGAGAGGGCGCGGGCGCGGGCGGTGTTGGGTGATCGATTCGCTGAACTGGAAAACAGAGTAACCATTCATCAAGTTGAGGGTTCCTGGACCTGGTATATCCGGGGGCGACAATGAGAGATTATCGTTACAATCTTCTGATTGCCCTCTTGATCATGTTCGCGGCCGAGGCGATGTATTCCCGGGCGATTTGGAGAACACTCGCGAAACGATCCTCGGCGCAATGCGAGGAGCTTGTCCGCATTGTTGAGTCCAAGGAAGTGGTCATCTCAAATCTTTTCGAGCAGGCGAAAATGTTGGATTCCAATTTCTGGGCGCTGGCGATTCCCGCGAGCAACAACGCCGTGTTCATCATGCGCATGGAGGAGAAAATCAATGAGGTGCTCCGGACTTATACGAACAGTTTTGACACGGGCACAACTTTTTTGCAACCCCGATAGTGGAGTGGGAGGTGGTTCCGGATAATGCCGAGTGGATTTTGAAGGATGTGGATGTGGTTACTATTCCGCCACCTGAGAACCTGTGAGTTTCGAAATCAAGCCATTTGGATCAGGCATCTATACTTGTGACGGATACCGGGTTGACCTCAAAGCTTGGAACTGGAACGGCTGTTGCTCATGCGCGACGTTCACCGGGTTTTGCCTTTTCATGCTCACGAATCAAATCACACAACCAGGAAAGAAACCTAAACGCCAGCGGTGTGACCATATTCTGGCCGTGCGTGAGTGGGTCATGGAGAATTCCTACCCAGAGATAAGCGAGCAATTTGAAAAGATAATTGAAATGCCGGAGCTTGGCAGGATTTTGGAAGGGCAGCCGCAACGGTACGACAGATAATAGGGGCAGGTGAAACGAACCAAAATCCAAAAGACGCAAATGGAGGTGCAGTTGGGTTCCTGCTGTGCGCGAGATTCCGACCACGATGGCAATTGCCCTATTCATTCCTCGCCAGGCGTATTCAGGCAAAAAGCATTGCAGGAAATTGTATCGAGTGAGGGTGCGGTAATGCCCATCACATACGGGCGCATGGGCAACTTTCTGTTCCAGGCAGCAACCGCAATCGCGTATGCCCTCAAGCATGACATGCCCTACACGATGCCGTTCGCCACGAACAACCCACAGGGTAATCCTCTTTACCTTCAACACCTGGTGCGTGAGGACTTCAATCCTGACCTGCCTCAATTCCTCATTCAGGAGAGCGGGAATCCGTACCAGGAGTTGCCACCACCCCGGCTCAGAGTCTCGAACGTGATTCTGGACGGATACTGGCAGACGGAAAAGTATTTCAAGGAATATCGCGGGGCGATCCTTCAGGCTTTCGGTTTTCCGTGGGAACCAACCAAAGGAACAGTTTCAGTGCATGTGCGCCGGGGCGATTACCTGCGCCTGCCGAAGAAACATCCGAAGGTGCCTAAGGATTGGTATGAGAGGGCCATGGCGGAATTTCCCCGCTCTCAATTCCGGTTCTTCTCAGATGACATCAATTGGTGCATGGGCGCTTTCGGCCATCGTGGTGATTGTTTTTTCTCATTCAACAAAACTCCGGAGGAGGACCTGATTGGTATGGCGGAATGCGAGCACCATATTTGCTCCGCCTCGACTTTCTCATGGTGGGGTGCGTGGCTGAATCACAACCCAAACAAGCGGGTGGTCATGCCAAAACTATGGTTGGTGCCTGGCTGGGGCGGGTTTGATTCGAAGGACGTTGTACCTGAGGAATGGGAGCGAATGTGAGCATCAAAGCTGAGGAATACATTGACGCGGGCCTGGCCCTTGTGCAACTGGGCCGTTTGTTGCAGAAGGTATATCCGAAGGTGGAGAATGAGGGCAGCCAGTTCGATGAGGATAAAATCCTCGCCGAACTTCTGCCCGGTAAGGGCATCTATGTTGACGTGGGCGCGAACCATCCGAAGGAGTGTTCGAACACCTGGCGATTGTATCAGCGAGGCTGGCGCGGTATGCTCATCGAACCTTTGCCCGACGCGTGGCCTGCGTTGCTGTTGGAGCGCAGGGAGGATCGGCTCTGCCCCGTCGCTGCAAGCAACAGAGATGGCTTTGCAACCTTGCGTGTGTGTCGGTCGGTCAGTTCGTTGCGTGATGATTGGAAGATAAACGCGGAGGACGGTATTATTGTGCGCACAGCAACGCTCTCCACCATCCTTTCGATGTATGGGAATGAGTTTGATTTCTCGAAAACGCAACTGCTTTCCATTGATGTCGAGGGGCACGAAAAGGAAGTTCTTGAGGGCATGCCGGATTGGTTTCGCCCGGATGTGATCGTGCTGGAATACCGCGACTATGATCCGGCGAATTACGGCAAGGACATTTCAGACGGATGGAAGCGTCTGCTTGTGCACTGGGGCTATCGCAAGCACCATGAAAATCCCCTGAACCAAATCTGGAAGCGCAAATGAAAACTGACGAGGAGATTATAGCAATCGAATCCACCGATAACGTGAGTTGCTACAAAATCGGATTGGCGTGCCGAGAAACAGCGGACAGCAGCAGCGAGGTAGGCGACGAAATCGACAGGGGCCTTATCCTGATGAAGCGCCTCCACGCAAAAGGGTTCAAAATCGTAAAACTGAAGGAGGGATGAAAATCACCGCATTCTGCCCAACACTGAATCGCCCGGAGTTGCTTGGGCGCCTCATCAAGTGTTTCGAGCACCAGACGTATGAGAACCGGGAACTGATCATCCTTGATGATGGCGGGCAATACAAGAATCAGTGTGGTGACCGGTGGGAACTCGTGTCCGTCCAGAGGAGGTTCCGGAGCCTGGGCGAGAAAAACAATGCTGCGATTGCAATGGCTTCGTTTGATAGTGAGGCTGTCCTTAAGGCGGACGATGATGACATCTATATGCCGTGGTGGTTCGAGTCCATGGCGGAGGCGTTCGAGCGCGGAGCATGGGTGCAGCCCAGGTATGCCATTGATTTCGTAGAAGGTGAATGGGTGCAGGTTGCCACGCATAATCCAAAAAACACTAATTTCTGCTATCACGGATGTTGGGGGTATTTGCGTTCACTTATTGAGAGAACAGGGGGCTATCACCCGGAATATGCCGGAGACGACCAGGAGTATGATCGCCGGCTGCGTGCATTGGGAATGCATTCAGTGGGAATAAAAGGGCCTCCTTTCTACTGGTATAATCGACCCTTGCCGGGCCGGATAAGCACTCGCGGAGGATCGAAGCAGGATTATGTGGATACGGGAATCAATGTAAAGTATGTGGGCAAAGTTCCTGAGTGGAAGGGCGAGAGGGTTTGGGAACGATCCATCCCGACAAGACAGATAGCGCGCTTTTGGTGATATGAAATTGCAATCAAGAAACGGATTCCCCGCCCTGCTTAAGCATATGAATTTGCTGGGCGAGATGGCAGAGATTGGTGTGGCTGAGGGATACTTCAGCCACATGCTTTTGGAGAACCTGCCGGGCATGGTCTACCAAATCGATCCATGGAAGATTCTGGACACGCCCGGGTTCAGTGGGCACGGTGAGGCCACGAATAAGGAGCAGGAGGCACGCTATCAACGCATGCTCCAGGCCGCGACGCGCTACCACGGCCGGTGTATCGTCATGCGCATGACGTCAGAGCAGGCAGCCTCTGAATTCAAGGACGGGCAACTTGATTTTGTTTATATCGACGCCATTCACACCTATGAGGCATGCCGGGATGACATCGCGTTGTGGTATCCAAAAGTGAAAAGCGGGGGCATACTCGCCGGGCATGATTATCTGGACGGTGTGTTCCACGGGCAGTATTATGGCGTAAAGCAAGCTGTGAAGGAGTTTGCCTGGACGATAAAGGCTACAATCAATTCAACGAAGGAGCCAGACTGGCCTTCGTGGTGGGTGGTGAGGCCGTGACCAAACTCGTCACCATCGCGACGCCGAATATTCAGGAGCAGGCAAATGGATTCCTGATCAACCAGGCGATGTATGCTGTAGAGTGGGGATATGTTTTCGAGAGGGTACAATCAGTAGCCTGGTCTCAACTGCACCCCTCCTTTTCCAAGGTGTTCGAAATAGACCGGGCTTTGGCAGAGGGATTTGAATTCGTAATATGGGCGGACGCGGACGTGGCTTTCATGGACTTTAATGCTGACCTGACCAAGATACTGAAGCCAGAACATTTCTTGACGGGCTATCAGCAGAACAATTGGAAAACGTGGAAGTATATCTGTAACGGTCTGCTGGTGATTCGCAATTGTGAGGGTGCTCGAAACTACGTCACCGAGTGGGCGGATCATTGCGTGAATGGATGTCCTCTCACGCAACCCGGCATCCGTACCATGATCAGGGACCACCCTTGGGAGCAGTGGTCTTTCGATGCGCTGATCCGGCACACAAATTACCACGGCATATATGCCGCGACCGCGCAGGAGATTGGCTGTTTCTGCCCTGAGATTTGGCACGATGGAATCATTTGGCAGGCGGGCATGCCGACGATTCATATGGCTGGTCCGGCCTCATGGGAGAAACGTGCCGATGTGTTCGAAAAGATTTACAGGAAAAAAGTCATCAGGAAAAAGGTATGAGTGCCGACGATCTGGAACGATACACGGAAGACGCCTACCAGCAGGGGTTGAAGCATGGTAAGGAAGAATACTGGTGGTATGGTGCCGTGGTGGGGTTTTGTGTGGGTTGGCTTCTGGCAGGACTTGTGATCCTTATTATAAAGGTATGCTGATTTCATTCCCTGAGATGTTCAGGCGCCATCGCATCAAGTCCAAAGGCGCGTTGCACCTGGGCGCGAACCTGGGCCAGGAAGCCCAGACTTATCGGAGCCTTGGTATTCAACGTGTGGTGTGGGTTGAGGCGCTTCCGAAAGTTTACGAGCAGTTGCGCCGAAACGTGGCCCGCTTTCCAGACTCCATCGCCTTGCTTGCCTGCATCAGTGACAAGGATGGCGCCATTGTCGATTTCAATGAGGCTTCGAACGAGGGGCAAAGCTCATCCCTGCTCGAATTCGGCACGCATGCGAAAGCGCATCCGGACACCACGTTCATCGCCCGGCACAAAATGATAACACAGCGAGTGGACACCCTGTTCAAAGAGCAGGGCCTGGAAGCGTGGCTTCCGACCGGTTCCTTCCTCAACATCGACCTTCAGGGTGCTGAACTGATGGCGCTGCGCGGTCTTGGGGAGGTCCTGACCCGTTTTGACTACGCATACGTGGAAGTGAACGAGGAAGAGCTTTATACCGGGTGTCCGTTGGTGGGCGACATCAATGCTTTCATGTTCGAAAAGGGATTTGTTGGGCTGGAATCCAAAATGACAAAATGGAAGTGGGGGGACCGGCTGTATGGGCGGAGATAATACAGGCATGCGGGAATTTAAAGTGGTGCAGTGGAGAGCGAGAGACGCTTTGCCCTTTTGGATTGTGGGTGGGTTGTGCATTCTGGTTTGCACTTTGGTTTACGTCACTCGGCAACAACCTATGTTGATTTGGCAGCCGAAGTGCGTTGTGGGTGTCGCATTTCGAAAGCCCCTGTGGCGGTCCTGGCAGGTTCGATTCTGCCACGGCTATCAGTTCACTCCGGACGGTAAGGAAAAGCATTTCTATCATTTTCCGAAATTTTACCACAACGATGTGGCGAAACTGTTGGAGGCACATCCGGTTGTTATTCCGGCCAATTTAACTAACCGATGACCCTGACCACCATCACTCCTTATTGGGACCGTCCGGAACAACTTGCCCGGTGGGTGGAGAATATGAAAGGATGTTCTCATCCGGAGGTCCAACATTTCGTTTATTTTGTAGGTGAGGAGCAATCACCTATTGAATTAAGTCGATCTGACAATTCAATTTATCCATTTCGATTCTATGATCGACCAGCAAGCATTGGTCATGTTCACAATCGGGGTGCAGTTGACGCTAGCACCGAATGGATCATGAAGCTGGACGTGGACTGCCTGCCCAATCTTTGGTTCTTCACTGAGCTTTTGAAGGTGCTCGAAACAGCCGGGCACAAGGAATGGTTCAACTGCGGCATGATCAATGTCAACCAGCACGCTTCGGAGAAGTTTCTTTCCCAGCCTCTGACGAACGATGCTTACATTGAAGTCATGGCGCATCGTCGGATGTATTGCGCCGGGCATCCCAACCCACACTCCACCAACTTCGTTTGCAGACGATCCGACTACCTTGACCTGGGAGGATGTGACGAGCGGTTCAGGGGATGGGGTTGGGAGGACTACCAGCAAATTTATGCGCTGGAGAAACACCAGCAGGGCAGGAACCCACTGCCGGGCAAACTCGACATCTCGAATGTGGCGAGGCGTTGCCGGGATGAAATCTCACGCAGGAAGGCGCTGGAGCTTTTTGAACGCTCGCCCTGGCTCTGCCTGCTGCACCACTACCATGCGCCGGTGTTGAGCAAGATGGACACGTCCGTGCATAATCTTGAAGTGCTTTTCGACTACATCAAAACCCATTCATGAGTGACGCCTATTTTATCAAGCTGAAAGCCGCCGGCAGGTCCGACAAACAAATCGCCGCGCGGCTGGGCTGGTCGGTTGAAAAAGTGCAGGCGAAATGGAACGAACTGCTTGCCATCAATGAGGCCATGGCGGGAAACAAATATGCCGACCTTCAGGCGCAATGGCTGGTCTTCACGAATCAGTATCAGTTGCTCGGCGCGTCGCTTGTCGCGATTGGCACTGGGCTGGGAAATATTTACCAGCCTGAGGAATTGAAAAAGCTTTTGCATGAGTGCGGAGAGTTGGAAGTGGATCGTGTTGTCGCGCACCTGCTCAAGCATTGCATCATCCTCAAGCCCTACGTTGCGCAAGTGCCGGAAGATGTGTTGAACGAGTCTGAAAACATAAAGGGCAACTAAGAAGGCTTGTCATTCCAGGGCCCGGCGTCTAACTTCTGACTATGTGGTCAGAAGTTAGTTTTTTTTATGTCTGACGTTGTACCATCACCGGCCCATGATCCGTCATTGCCTGCGACGACCACCAAGCAGGAGGACATGACCACGGCCGGGCAGCGCAAGATTAACCTTATCTGGGAATACTCGCAGGCCATCATCGCCTTGAAGGTGGTTCTTGCCAACATGATCGTGGGAGTGTGGTATGGGATTGGCAAGACAACAGAACAGGAATATCCGTTCATCCTCTCCTCCAGTTTGTTTCTGGTCATTGGCTTTTATTTCTCCCGCACGAACCACGCGGCCATTGGCGGCATTGGGCGAAAGCCGGAGGGCGTATATACGGGCAGATGAATTTATGAAATACATATTGGTGCTGTTCCTTTCCCTGCTGACCTGTTGGGCCGCAGATCAGGTTATCCCGGGTCCGGACGGGACCGTTTATATCATCAAGGATGATGGCACGATAGCCCAGAGTGGAGTGAAGGAAAAAAGCTCGGGCGGGGGCAACAAGATGGAATTGATCCTCGGCGCCGTGATTGCTGTATTTGGAGCGTGGTCTGAATATAATCGCCGGCAGGCGAAGAACAGTCACGAAGCCACCACGGTGCTCATCAAAGGAATCGAGCGGGCGGGCGACAATCAGCGCGTCAAGGAGGCCGTGCAGGCCGCGGCCAAGGAGGAAGGCAATACTGCATTCCTCCATAAGAGAGTGAAGGAAGTGACGGCAAAGGAGCCTGACAAGGAAACTGAACCAAAGGAGTGATATGTTTGCAGCATTGTTTGGAGCATTGGCGATCGGCGGGATCGGATACCTACTTGCCTTGTTGGTTGCGCTGGCTCTGGTCTACTGGCTGGTGCCGCTGGATGGCTTTTGGAAGAAACTGATCCAGGCGATTGCAATCGTGATCGTGATCGTGGTCATCTGCCGGCTCCTGGGCTTGTTCTGATATGAAATCAACTCTCCTCCTCCTGCTTTCCTGCCTTCAGTTATTTGGAGCCGCCGTCCAGTGGGATGCCGATCATAAAGTCCACCCGCGTTTGGAAACGGGTGTGGCCGGTTGGTATTTAGATGCGGATTTTCGGGGCCTGTCCGTGTCGTCCAACGCATACTTTCGGTCCCTGATCATCACCAATGACCTGACGGTGGGAGGCACAAACATTACCGGTGAGCTTGCGAGCAAGGCTCCAATAGTGGGGGGATTGGTTCCGTTGGCGAATTTACCGGTGGCGGATTCCGGCGAGACCAGTTCCACGGAGTTGGTAAGGGCAGATGACTCCCGTTTGACCGGAGGGGGGCCGGACTTGATTGCCATTGAGGCTCTGACTGGAACAGGGGGATTGCATCGAACGGGTGATGGCACGTGGGCGCTTCGGACGTTGACGGGCGATTCTGAAATAACCGTGGCAAATGGAACGGGTGTGAGTGGCAACCCAACCTTGTCCATAGGCGCGATAGCGGGGACAAAAATCAACTTTTCTGATCCGGACAGCAACTGGACCGCCACGGAAGTGAACACGGCACTTGCAGAAATGGATGACGTGATCAACGGCGGGCTTCCCAACGCGGCCACGGGCAAGATTGATTGGAGTCAAATCGTGAACGTGCCGGCCGGAATCGCGGACGGGGATGATGCAGAAGGTGAGGCTGGCAGCGGGGATGATGTTTTTATTGACGGCGGCACAATCACCCATCCGGATTTTGACAGCAACACGAACGTGGTTTGGCAGGTTAATGGTACGAATGTCACTGCTTATGTGACCAATATTGTGAGCGGGCAGGTGGTGGACGGAACTTTAACCGCGGCTGATTTGGGTGCGGACAGTGTTTCGGCAAGTGAGTTGAACGCTTCCGGAGTGGCGGCAGAGCTGGAAGCGGCCATGGTGCTTCAGAATATCGGAGGGGCTGTCATAGACAATCAGGTGCCTAACAATATCACAGTGGACTTATCGACGTTGGCATCCACCGTGACTGTTGTGGACAGTACGGATGCGAGTTCGTCCGTGCTGATAGCCGACAGCGCCACCGGGAGCCTCGCGGTTAAAACCGATGCTGGTCTGTCCTATAACGCGACCACGGGCGTCCTGACGGCCACGGGTTTTGCTGGGCCCATCACAGGCAACGTCACCGGTGACGTGACCGGCAACGCTGGGACCGTGACCGTCATTGATGGTTCGGATGCCAGTTCTTTCGTGCTGATAGCGGATAGCGCGACGGGTAGTTTGCCAGTCAAGACGGATGGTGCTCTCCTCTATAATGCTTCAAATGGCACGCTCACTGCAACCACCTTTGCAGGTGCGGGAGGAGGCTTGACCCTTGTTGCTTCGGGCTTCAACGGTAATCTTGCCACAACGGATGATACTTTGCAGGAGGTGGCTCAAAAACTGGATGATTTGGTTCTCGGTGCGGGTGATCAGACACCGTGGGCGAGCGACATCGACGCCGCCACATTTAGCCTGACCAATCTCGCAGGCATCAAAGGCATCGGCACAGGTGTTACCACTTTTGCGAACACGAACAACATCGTATCTACTAACTACACCGCTGATCATGGGCAGGGATCAGGCTCGTTTGAGATTGGCCAGAATCTCAATGTGCATAGCAATTTTACCGCATTAGGCACCGCAGCTATCACCGGTGTTCTCACGCAGACCGGCAACATTGAACTTAACCACGCGACAGCCAACACTCTCAGCGCAACTGGCGGAAATTTACTTATCGAAAACAATGTGGTTGCTCGACAGGGGCACACGCTTGGTGGGGAAGTGAGTGCTACATTCGAAAGTGATGGAAGCACGGCGGTGACGCTCGCGGATAGTGTGGCTGTCACCAGTTGGAATCTCACCACTCCGACTGTCACCACTCATGTGGATATTGGAGCAACCGGGGTTCGAATTTCAGATGACGGAGATGGTGCTATAACTTTCCTAGGGCGCAGTGCCGGGGCTGATGAGGATTTGACCCTGAATTTGGATGATACTGCGGACACCATAATGGTGAGCAGCAGCACCGGGATGAACAACATTAGTTTTTTCGCCATTGACCTTACGGTTCCTACGGAGGCTTATGACGCGACTGGTTGGAATGCAGACAACTCCGTTCCGACTAAGGATGCCGTGCGGGACAAGATTGAGTCCATGAGTATTACCGGGGCGCCCACGGATGTGGATTATCTGGTCGGCACTGCAAATGGTTCCCTCTCGGCCGAGATTGTGGTTGGCACAACACCGGGCGGAGAACTGGGCGGCACTTGGGGAAGTCCTACGCTGGATGATTCCGTGACCGTGGCCACCTGGACAATGACCGGTACTCTCGGCTTGACTGTGAATAACGGAGCGACCACTGCGGGCGCAATCGGATTCAAGGAGGATGGCGACAATGGTGCGAATACAGTCACTCTGATTGGCCCTGCCTCCACGGCGGATGTCACGGTGACGCTTCCGGCTACCGCAGGCACGATTCTAGTTTCGGGTCATACCTTTACTGGGGATGCCACTGCGACATTGGATTCAGATGGAAGCACGGCCGTTACTGTTACACCTCAGACTGGAATCTACCGGACTATCTGGGTGGATGCCGGCGCAATGATTTCCCGCACGACGGCGGGCGCGTTGGCCGGAACTGAAGAGTTGGCCAGTAATGACATCATGATGGATTACTTCGCGTTTGATGACACGACCGCGGAGGCCGTTCAGTTCAAGCTCGCGATGCCGGACGAGTGGGACCGAGGCACGGTTAAGGTCAAGCTGTTCTGGTATTCAGCGTCAGCCACGACTACGCACACGGCCGTGTGGGGGGTTAAGGCTCGGGCTGTAAGCAATGACGATGCCCTGGATGGCACTTGGGGCACAGAGGTGGAAGTCTCCGACGACGTTATTGCGGCGGGCGACCTGCATGTTACAGCCGCAACCGGGGCAATCACGGTCGGAGGAACGCCGGCACTCGGGGATTTAATCATGTTTGAGGTGGACCAGGACGCAGCCGAGGCCGACCACTCGGGCGACGTGAAGCTAACCGGCGTCATGATTCAATACCTCGAATCCACAACCGAACCAACAGTATGGTAAAACTAAGCAAGGCAGTTCTAGGAATTATTTCAGCCATCACAGCGACGGCGACGCTGTTCGCTTCCACGGTGGTGCTCTATGATCCACAATCACAGGGTGTGACGAACCGGGTTGTGGCAGTAATTACGAGCGGGGACACTCCGTCATTTAGTGGGCTAACCAATGTGCTTATAAACCCCACACTACCGGGGAGTGGCGGCCCGCAGAATTGGAAGGTGTCCGGTGGAACTGTTGTGGCTCTTACCGGCGGGGACTTAACTGCGATTGCAAACGCGGAAGCTGCGGCACTCACAGCCAAGCTCCAGTTTCGTGAGCGCGTTTCCAAAACGAATGCCCTTTCTAGCGCGACGGCCACCGCTCTCGATTTGGATGCGCGGTTATTGAAGGCGCTGGCAGAGACGATCATGGATGAGTTAAACATCCTGCGGACGCAAATCCAGCTCGCACGCACGAATACGACGGCGTTCCAGAGCACCACGAACCGTAATAATTTCCCGATGACCGAACGAACCATGACGCAGCTTCGGACGGCAATTATCACCAAACTTAATGCACAATCGGACAATAATTAGTCTCGCGCTCCTGCTGGCGGTTGTGGGTTCAACCGTCGTCGCGCAAGCGCCTTACCTGCCGCATCGCCGCAAGGCGTTTCAGGTGGCTCCTGGAGGTGGCACACCCGCGTTTGTGGACTACACATCCAATCAGGAGATACCATCAACCACGACCATCACAGTTACCAACACAATCGCCGCAGGAGGCACCATTGTCATCGGCGTGGCATGGGAGGACGTTGTAACGACCGCATCCGCGGCCAGCAGCATTGACGGCGCGCTAACTGGACTGACCGCAGTTGATCAGGGCGACCAGATATTTGGGAGGATGTTATATAAGATTAATTGCACGGCGGGAACGCATATTGTGACTGTTACGCTGGCAAACGCCGCCGGCTTCCGGAAAGTTGGATTCTATGAATTGTCCGGTGTTACGTCATTTGATGACCCTGAGCCAACACCTGGAGCTGGAACGCTGGGTGGGTCTGGTGCTCCAGCTATCACTGGGAACATCACCACCGACAACAACGTTGAGGCACTTATTGGATTCACGATGAATTACAACGGTGTGACGGCTACACATCAAACCGACTGGACCGAGGTTCACGACATCAACGCTTTCAACTCACAGTATCGGATCACAACGGCAACCGGAACATACCACGGCGAAGCTGTTTTAGCCGGAAGCTCAAGTTACGTCTGCTTCATGGCGGCATTCAAATGAAGACACCATTGAACCTGACCATGGCCCTGTTGTTTGTGGTCGTTGCGCAATCAGCGGAGGTGATCCACAAGGAGAGTTATGATTTAAAACCTGCCACAAACCTGATGGTGCGTTTGCAGATTCCGGAACATGCCACCAATCTGTTCTATTCGTTCAGCCGCACGAACGGCATGGGTGCCGATGTGAAGATTTTCCACAAGGGCAGGACGGACGGGATCAGCAAGGCCGGGCGGTTTGTGGAGGGCAAAGGGCATGAAAGTCTGCTCCCCCTCCGGGCGGGCGCTGGAACGAGCAGGGTGTTTGCCTGTTATATGGAATCCTTTACGAATCTCACCACGGAACTGAAAGTGGAAATCAATAAATAACTTATGAACTTTATGCGGACTGAACTTCGGGAATGGATCGCCGTGTCGGTGCTGGTCGCCGTTTTGGTAGTTGCCGGCTTTTGTGCTGGGCGCCGAGTCGGATTTAGTGCCGGATTCAGCGAGGGGAAAAAAGATATGAAGGAAGCCTATCGAGCCGGGTATGAGGCGTCCAGGAAGGAACTGACATTTCAAGTCAACGTCACCCAGAAACACCAGGAGCGAATTGAGTATTTGCAGCAGGCACTTGCCACTCATCAATGTAAATGATTCGCTTTTTGTCATTATTGCTTTTGGTTGTTAACGGATTCGCGGCCGACGTGCTGCAATCCGCCCGCATTTATCCATGGGCGGGCAAGGTCGGTATCCCCGGAGGCATACCAGACAGTTCGTTGATGACCATATACACGAACTTCAGCGCGGGTGCATCAGAAGCCAGCGTCAACGCTGCGCTCAATTCCTGTCCGTCCAATCAGGTGGTTCAAATGGGGGCGGGGGCATTTTCCTTTGGGGCCGGAGATACGGATTGCATTCGTGATCATGGTGTGGTTTGGAGAGGGACTGGAACCTCCCTCGCACCGCAAACTTTTGTCACATACTCGTCCGGGCAGATACTTATACGCACCACCTATCACGAAGCCTCAAGTGGCAATCCGAACGTCAACCTGTTTCAGAATCTAACCAAGGGGGACACCACGGCTGTTCTGGCTTCTGCCGCTCCTTCGTGGCTGATAGCCGGGAATCCTTACATCTTTGACCAACTGGAGAACACGAACATCTCCAAGCTGGTCACGGATTCCACTGAAGGTTCCCAGCCCCTCCGCAGTGGGCGGGGATACGGATGGGAAATAAAAGTGACCGCGGTGACCAGTGGCACAAATCTCACGCTGGAGTTTCCATCGCCGGGAACCATAACGACGGCTGATGATGCCGAGGTGTCCATGCCGGAGTATGATCCATCGTCCACGGTGCCCATCATGCGCTTTGGAATCGAGAGCATCCATTTCAGTTGGACCTCCGGCTCTCAAAACTCCCTTCAATGGGAGACCCCTTACCAATGCTGGATGAAGGATACCGTTGTGTCGAATACTGCACTCCGGGGCATCAGCATTTATGGAGGCTATCAGTGTGAGTTTCGCAGGACGGTCTGGCGACAATCACAGGATGCCGGCGCTGGTGCGGGATACGGAATTGCACTCACGCACGGTTCCTGTTTCAATCTGATTGAGGACAACATCTTTGTGGACCTTCATGTGGGTGTGCAGGAGAATTACAGCAGTGCCTGCAATGCCACCATTTACAATTTCTTCGGTGAGGGGTTGCATGATAGTGCTGGGCAATCGCCGGCATGGAACGCGCATGGGGTTATTTCCAGCTGGAGTTTGATCGAAGGCAACTGGATGTGGACTAAAGCCATGTCTGACGATACGCATGGAAGCGGCGGGCATGCCCACACTATTTTTAGAAATTACGTGGCGGGATACGGTTCCACAAACTTTACGCCGGTATTGTTCGATGCAAGTTGTGTCAACCTACGGGTCTGGTGTTTCAAGCACAACATTGTCGGGAACAATTTCGGAACCAATGGATACAACACCATCTATATGCATGACTTTCCGGACAGCGACGACCGGAATGCGGACAAGGTGATTTATAGAATCGGGTATGGTGCCGATTATGATGTGGCCATTGCCGGCATGGATTTGATCATGCTGCTCAACCATGATTCCGTCACAGACAGTGTTGCGGACCCCGGCGCGTTCACCATTGCCGATTTGGTGGATTCTTATTTCCACTCCAGCAAGCCCGCTTATTTTGGCGCTCTTGCGTGGAAACCTTTTGGTGCGGACAAGCCAACAGCCACATCGCCGACCAACATTCCGGCGGGCTGGCGGTTTGTCATGGGCACGGAAGTTCCGGAAGCGGTGGAGGGAAGTCCCGGCGGCGCTGTCACTCTTGGCTCCGGCACCATCACCACAGGTGGAGGGACGATCAGCTTTCAATGAGTTATGGCTGTCTCTGTTGTTGATAATAAAGTCCAGCTAAAGTCTGACAACGGAATCTGGTATGAGTTTCCGTTGGTGCGCATTGGTGATTTTGTCGCTGAAGGTGAAATCACCGAAGTGGCTGACCAGAATGTGACGGGTGATGAGCGGGCTACAATAGAAGCGGATGACGGAGAACTTTATGATTTCTTTTTGTTCACTGGCCCGGACGACCGGCAGTATTCAGACATTGGCCAGACGCCTTCTGCTTTGCCGGACAATGGCCCGGTGCGGGCGGCCGTGGATGGGCAACTCCACCGGCTGGATTTAATCACCGGGCCTGATGATCGGATTTATGACCGTTGGGTGGTTGCTCAAGTATATGCTGAAGGTTATGTTTACCTCGACCTGACGGCCAATTTTTACAAGCAGGGCAGTGAGTTGACGGTCCGGGAAGGGGACGACGCCCGAGAAATAATGATTCTGTTGAAGCACGGCCGCAGAACTTTAGCCACTCAACCAGAGCGGGCTATTCTCAAGATTGATTTGGAATCGTCCGGTATAGAAACTCGGGAACTAACCTACGTGCCGGATATCGCCGAAGGGTTGTGGTCCTATCGCTTAATCGATTTGGATTTTACCTTGATACCAATCGGCACCTGGAATGTGCAGGTGTATGGGTTCTGGTCAGATGGTACTGAAGCCACGTGGCCGACCCAGGACAGGGATGCGTTGACTTTGATTGTGGAAGAGAAGTTGGACGCGGACACGGCGGACCCTGTGGTATATGCGGCGGGTTCTGTTTACCTCGACCTGACCGCTAATTTTTACAAGCAGGGCAGCGAGTTGACAGTCCGGGAAGGTGACGACGCCCGGGAAATAATGGTGCATCTGAAGCACGGGCGCAGGGTTCTGGCGGATCAGCCCGAAACCGCCATCTTGAAAATTGATTTGGAATCCAGCGGGATTCTCACCTATGATTTGACCCATCGGGATGACCTGGCAGTTGGCGTGTGGGCATATCGCCTGATTGATTACGACTTCACCCAGATACCAATCGGCACCTGGAATGTGCAGGTGTATGGCTCCTGGGCGGACGGCACGCAGGCGACCTGGCCTACAAAAGAAGCACAGGCGCTTTCGTTAATTGTGGAAGAGAAGCTAGACACAGACCTGGATTAGACTTACATACTGGGCCAGAGTGGTGCCCTCGGTGAAAAAATGAAAACACTATTGATCCGAAACGAAGCCGGCAAAATCCAGAAGGACGTGATTGTCGGCCTGCACTTCAACCTGGCCGCGGTTAAAATCCGGCAGGATACTTTAGAAGGCAGGGCCTACACCGTGGTCCCGATGGTGATGCTGGTGGAAGGCGTTCACAACGGTTCGGGCGGACCGCTCTATTATTCCGAGAGTGAACTGGGCAAGACGCCGCAGGCCTGGGACCACAAGCCTGTTGTGGTTTATCATCCCGAGCGAAATGGACAGGGCATCTCAGCCTGCCGCCCTGAGATTCTGAACAATCGCAAGGTGGGCCTCATTATGAACACTGCCTTTAAAAAAGGCCGGCTGACGAGTGAGGCGTGGATTGATATGGAGCGGGCGGCGGTTGTGGATGAGCGCATCGTGCCCGCGATTCAGAATCAGGAGATGATGGAACTTTCCACGGGCGTATTCGTGGATGTGGACAGCACGCCGGGCGAATGGAAAGGCGAGAAGTACCAGGGCCTGGCAATGAATTATCGCCCGGACCATCTCGCGTTGCTGCCTGACAAGGTGGGCGCCTGCTCATTGAAGGATGGCGCGGGCTTCGTGCGCAACGAGGGACGCCCTGACGGATTCGTAAGGTTCATTGATGAGATGCGCAAGCAATTTGGTGGCGCGATTGAAAATGAAATGTCCCATTCCAATACATCCGCCGCCATTCGGGCGTTGCTGGACAAAAAACTGCCAGTGGCAAAAAACGGTCCTATCCCATGGATTGCGGATGTGTATTCAAATTTTTTCATCTATGAATGGGATGGCAAACTCTTTCGGCTCAGTTACACGGCTTCCGATACTGGTGAAGTTTCGTTGGGTGATGAAACTCCAAAGGAAGTGCGTCGTGTAACAGAATACCGAACCGTCTCGGGCGCCTTTGTAGGCAACCTAGACCAAGACAAGGAAATAAATATGGACAAAACGAAAATCATTGTCGCTATTCTCGCAGCAAATGCGGGTTGGTCTGAGAAGGACAAGCCCACACTTGAGGCGATGAGCGACAAGCAACTGGAAATCATCCACAAAGGCATCACGCCACCAACCCAGAACAATCAGCCTGCGCCTGATCCCAAGAAGGTGCTGGTGGATGGGATCATTGGTAATGGAACGGGATGGACCGAGGCCGACCGTGAGAAATTGAACGGGTTGTCGGAAGACATGCTCAAGCGCATCACCACGCAGAAGGCAACATCGAATGCGCCCGTGCAGAATCAGCAAACCACACAGCAACCGAACGTGGTCACGCTCACAGCCGAGCAGTTCATGGCGGCGGCACCACCTGCGATTCGCGACGCCCTGCAAACGAACATGAAGGCCATCGAGGATGAAAAGACCTCACTGGTGGACAACATTCTGAAGAATCCACAAAACCAGTTCACGAAGGAGGAACTGGCAGCATACGGTTTGCCTCAGTTGCGCAAACTCGCCAACCTCGTCAAGTCCAAGGCCCCGGCGTTCAACTTCTCAGGCCTCGCGCCTGTCACAGAGAACGCGCAAGGTTCAGACGACGACGAGGAAGAGCCTGTCCTCAACATGCCTGCGATGAATTTCGAAAGGGCAAAGAAGTAATCACCAACCGCAACATTGAACGACATTTAATATGCCTACTGAAAGACCAAAAAGGATTCACCTCATCAACAGCGGGTCGGCCCGCTTTGAGGAGCACCGGGCTGCCGAGGCCATCACGCCTGGCATGCTGCTTGAGTTGGATGCTAATGGTGAGGTGGTAACACACATCACCGCAAACGGACCATCTGAAAAGATGTTCGCGCTGGAAGATGCCTTGCAAGGCAACACAATCGCGGACGCTTATGCGGACAATGATTTGGTGTTTTGCATCCTCGCCGCACCGGGAGACGTTATCTACGCCATTCTCGAACTGGGCGCCAACGTCGCCATCGGCGCTCAACTCGCCTCTGCTGGTGACGGCACCTTGCAGGCGATTAGCGCGGGAGAGTCCGTCGTTGCCATTGCGCTCGAGGCCGTGGATGCCTCATCCAGCACGCTGGCAGAAACAATCGCCGATCGGAGAATCAGGGTCCGTATCGTCTAATCAATCAACCACAACTTTTTACTAAAAAGATACTATGGACTTTATTCTAAATGGACAGGCCCACGGGTCAGTGGCAAAGCGGCTCCTGGCCGTCAACGGTGATGTTAGTGTCCTGCGCCCTTGGGTGGGCAGAAAGGGCAGGTGCTACGTCGCCCAGTTTGTTCGTGATCCAGAGACGGGCGAGGTCGTTCGGAACAAGGAAGGCAGGGCCATCGAAAAGGCCGTTTTCATCGGCAACGACCGGGCTACCTTGCGCCGGGACGAATGGAAATGGATCGATGACGAAGTGGTTATCGCCGCCAAGGAACGGCTGCGCCTCATCGCCGACCTTAGAGGCGCCGGGCTCACATTGACCGTGCCCGGAGGCATGGCCAAGACAATGATCGAAACCGCGGTGATCGGAGACATCACGCCGGCGACGATCAGCATGGACCCTGCTCGCAAGAGTGAGGGCGACCGGCCGGAGTATGACTTCAGCCTGACGCCTTTGCCGATCATCCACAAGGACTTCCAGTTCACGCTTCGGCAGATTCTGGTTTCCCGTGGCAGTGGAACGCCCCTCGATAGCACCATGGTCCGGCTCGCCGGGCAGCGTGTCGCGGAAGAGGCGGAGAAACTTGCGATTGGCACCTCAGGCACCTACACCTACGGTGGCGGGACAATCTACGGACTGACCAACTTCCCGACCCGGGGCACGCAAACACTCACCTCGCCCGAGGCTTCGGCCTGGACTCAACAGACGACCGTGGAAGAAATCCTCGAGATGCGCCAGACCGCATACGACCGGCACGCACTCGGGCCTTATGTGTTGTATGTGAGCAAGGGCTGGGCGCAATACCTGGACCTGGATTACAGCGACACCAAGGGCGATAATACACTACGGGAGCGCATCCTCGCCATTGATGGCATCTCTGAAATTCGAGTCCTCGACCACCTCGCGGACTTCCAAATTGTCATGCTTCAACTGTCCTCGGACACGATCCGGCTGGCAATCGGCATGGACATCACCACGTTGCAGTGGGAAACCGAAGGCGGCATGGTGCAAAACTTCAAGGTGATGGCCATGATGGTGCCTCAGATTCGCGCCGACATAAACGACAACAACGGATTGATCCACGGTGCTGTCGCTGCGTAAGTGGTGGAACTGTGTTACCATCAACCTGAAAGGAGTTGAGTTTATGCAATTCAGAATAAAAGCGAAAGCCGGGACGCACCGTGAGAACGGCCGTACCTACAAAGCGGGGGATGTGGTTGAGAGCAATAGTGACTTAATCAACCTGTTCCCTGAAAAGTTCGAACTGCTGGGAGGGCCTGAGGGCAGACGGACGGTCCTGACCGACGGATCGAACCGCACCGCACAGCCAGGATCAAAACTGGCGGAGGAGCATGGCGCACCGCCAGCCGAGGCCGCGAGTGACTGGGACAGCCTGGGCACAAAGGCCACGCGCAGTGCGCCGGCCGCACACGTTGCCACGAAGAAAAAGAAGTAAACCGTGGCCAGACGCACCACAAGCGAGTTGATCGCCGAAATAATCGAGTTGGATCCAAATATCACAAATTTGGATCCATTCATCCTGGCCGCCTCCATTCTTGTGGACAGGGTTCAGGTGGCGGCGGAGGCGGATGACCTGCTTCTGCCCGCCACCGATGACGATGCCGACCGTGAGACAATCCTGGAAACTATCGAGACGTGGCTCGGCGCGCACTTCTACGCAATGCGTGATCCGCGAGCGACGCACGAAGGCGTTGGGTCCGTCCAGGAGACGTATCAGAGCAAGGTGGATTTGGGATTGCGCCTGAGCCACTACGGGCAAATGGCAATCGCGCTTGACACAACAGGCACACTTGCCGCCATCGCCGACGGCAGGGCCGCAGTCCGAACAGTGCAGGTGTCCTGGCTGGGAACGGACTGTGATGAATGAAGTTTTACCTCTATGGCTGGACGAGGACGTGTTTGTCATTGGCGGGGGCGAATCGCTGAAGGGTTTTGCATGGGACCGGCTCAAGGACAAAAACACCGTAGGCGCCAACGATGCCTTTCGGCTCGGGCCTGAAGTCTGCAAGGTTTGCATCTTCGGGGACGCTTCGTGGTGGCAGGCGGTAAAGTTCCCGTTGCAGGCGTATGGCACGGCGGGCGGGCGGGTCTATTCGATTTCGAGCACCACGCAGCATTGGAAGATTCCATACGTGCATCAGTTGACACGAACGAGCAAAGGCTTGCAGGAAGGCACCCACCTCGCGTGGAACCTCTCGACAGGTGCCGCAGCCATCAACCTCGCCCTGAACCTGGGAGCGGCCCGGGTATTTCTGCTGGGATACGACATGGGTGGTGGGCACTGGCACGATTACACATACCGGCCCTATATCACCACTGAAAAATCCTTCATTGAATTTGCCAAGGGCTTCAAGGTGCTTGCGCTCGCGGCCAAGGCCAAATATCCGAACGTGCCGATTTACAACGTGGGCGACGGCACGTCCCGGTTGAAGGAATTCTTTCCGATCAGTTTTGCAGAAATGTGGGAGTTGACCGATGGCACTGGTTAGAAAAATGCTCAGGCAGAAGGCGGTATGGTGGCGCAAAGCCAGCATCAACCGCTTTGGCCAGACTATCTTCGCCATGCCGGTTGAAATAAATTGCCGGTGGGAGGACCGCATTGGTGTGTTCTACAATGCGAAAGGTGAGAAGGCTGATTCAAAAGCCACGGTCTATGTTGGGCAGGAATTGAGTGTGGGCGATGTGCTCATGGAAGGAGAACTGGAGTCCGGCACGCCTGATGATCCGAAGCTGGAGCCAGACGCCCTGCCCATCAAGGCGTTTGACCGGCTGCCCTCGCTGCGTAACAATCCAAATAAAACACTTTTCACAGCACACCTTTAAATATGGCACGGATTATTGCAGTCTCGGGAGTCAAAGCAATCATCGGCAACATACGCCGGAATGAGAGAAAGCTTGCGGCCGGGGCCGAAAGGGGCGTCAAGCTCGCGGGCCTGCGCCTGCTCAGGGAGAGCCAGATGCGAGTGCCGGTTGATTCAGGCAACTTGAAGGCCTCAGGCTTCATGCGCTCGAAAGGCACCGGCTTTCGCACGGAAGCCAACATTGGATACACTGCCAACTACGCCATCTTTGTGCATGAGAATGTTGAAATGAAATTGAAAGGGCAGCCTCGCCCGGGTGGGCGTGGACGTTATTGGGACCCGCAGGGAAAAGGCCAGGCAAAGTTCCTCGAGGAGCCCGCCCGCACACTCGCGCCCGTCCTGCGCAAAATAATCAGGGATTCCGCAAGGGTTGCCCGAGACTGAATGACTGATCCAATTCCACTCGCTGATGTGATTGCCCACCTTCTAGCCGCAGAGGGACAAGGCTCACTCGCGCCTGATGATCCGTGGCCTGTCTCGGTGGGATTTC
>Ga0137423_1000090_pt1 | contig 35740 bp, 47 predicted proteins | sample EasRivERMZT600_2_FD_102326 | JGI IMG/M metagenome (GOLD analysis project Ga0137423, IMG submission 102326) | Soil microbial communities from meander-bound floodplain in the East River, Colorado, USA - East River MetaG ERMZT600_2 | ecosystem: Environmental > Terrestrial > Soil > Floodplain ...
ATTCTTCGTCTGGATGACTCAGCGCACCTGCATGCCTTTCTCAACTTCGTCAATATTGGGTCTGGCCAAGTTGCATTGGACGTTGCCAACGGGTTGTTCTTCGGCAATCCAGCGTCAGCCACTCTCGGCATCTTCCATACATATGCCGAGTTCTACAAGCCGGTCAATCTCCCCGCCGCAGGCCGCGTGGGTTACATTGCTGACTCAGATGCCAGCTTGATCGAGGGCGTGCTTGTTGCTAACTATGGCATCACCGCTGGTGGCTTGTTTGCTGGCATGACTCCACATGCAGGCACTGCCATTGCTGGCTTCGGTGGCTTGTACTTCGTCACTGGCAGTCAGCTCCAAGGCCTTGTGGATTTCAATGGTGCATGGGAGTTGTTCCACGCACTTCGGGTATCCGAAGGTGGCAACTTCGTGGATATGGTTCCCAATGATCAGCCCTACTCGTCTATCACGAACGCAGGTGTGGTCGAGTATCGGCAGACGGTTTTCAATGATGGGTCGTGGCATTTCAGCAACCACAGTCTTGGCAGAGACTTCTTCGCCTTCAACTTCCAAGGTGACTCTGCTATCAATGGTCCAGTTCGTTCCACCGTCGGCTTCCGTGCCCTTACGCCAGGTCAGGGCGATCTTGCCTTCGAAGCACAGGTTTTTAGCGGTTCTGTGTTTCTCAACTCATACAACGCCGTACTTGCTCAGTATGGTCCCTTGAACGTTGTTGGTTCCTTCCTCAACCTCATCATTGGTGGATTGGGTGTTGCTCTTAGCATTGACGGTAACCGTGTCATCACCGAGGGTGCCACCGGCTACGAGATGGGCTACAAGGGTGTGCCCTATCTTGGTGATGCGTCAGGTACGCTTGTCCAATCGAACAATGGCAAGAAGTTCACCACGATCGGCAACATCACGGTCCCGACTGGGCTTTCACCAGACTTCACGACTACGCTGGTCAACTTGTCAGGTGTCGCACGGCTCATCACGCAAGGTGCTGGCATGACCATGTACTGGGCCGGTCAAGCCGGGGCAACGGGCAACCGTACGCTGTTGAACGGAGGTGTCGCAACTATCACCTTCCTCGCTGCTTCGACCTGCATCATCTCAGGTACGGGTCTGTCATGAGCGGCATCCACCAGATGCTCTTAGCCTCAGGCCCGCTTGGGGCCGAGACTGACTTTGGCGGCTCATACGAGCGCGAGACTCTTGGTGGTGCAACAAGTGCAGCAGTACGGTTCCAGACCAACGGTCAGATCACAAGGTCTGGCACAGGCACGGTCTTAGTTGATTCTGTAGGAGCTGCCTGGTTCTTCCCGCTTACTACTGTCATTGGTTCACTACGTTGGATCAGGGCCACACTCAATTCAGGTTCGGCCCCCACCTCAGGCGCGCTAGGGACGATCCAACAGATGAATGTGGAGAGAGTCTGGTCGAACACGCAGTCTGTTCTTGGTTCACGTGTCTCGAACCTGACGATCGAGATATTCGAGGACGCAGCAGGTGTGAAGCTGCTCAAGTCACAAGTCGTCATCATCCGTGCAACCTTTGCGTCATAATATGAACCTCAAACTTTCTGATCGTGATCTGGACTACATTGCGAGTCTGCTTCTCAAGCAGCCACTCGGCGAGTCGCTCCAGCTCTACATGAAGCTGCAGCAGCAAATCGCTGCCCAACAGCAACACGAAGCCGCAGAAGAGAAGGCTAAGAAAGATGCTGGCTGATCCTGGAGTCAGGGTACACAAGGGTGTCCCTCCTGTTTCGATGTTCTCGAACAGGAGCGGGACACCTATTGTCATTGACCTACTCACAGGTAAGCTGTACTATCTTAGCGAGGACAATGTAGTAACACCTGTAGCCACAGGTGGCGGAGGCGGGGGTAGTGTAGACTCGGTGAGTGGTGCTCCAGGCGAGATCAATGTGGGAGGCACTCCGACTGACCCTGTCATCGGCCTCTCCCCCACAGGCGTCGTGCCTGGTATCTATTCCCCATTGGCTGCTGAGGTGGACGAGTTCGGACGCATTGTAGAAGCAGCCAACGCACCTCCCCCTCCACCGGCAGGTGTGCAGTCTGTTTCTGGCAGTCCAGGTCGCATCAGCTCAAGTGGGGGTGACGACCCAATCATCGACCTTGTTGCTACTGGTATCACTCCAGGTACATATCCAGGCGCTACCTTGACTGTGGATGCGTATGGTCGGATCACTGCTATTGTGGCGGGCGCAGCGGCAATGGTGAGCTTCGTCCTAGGCGCTGATCCCTACATCGAGGTCGTGGCAGCAGCGCTCCCGTTCATCCCCAATGATTGGGCCCTCGTGGTTTACATATGAGTGCTACGCTTACATGGTTCAGCAGTGGTCTGGGTACCAAGACTGGTACCACGATCGCAGCGCTCATCACAGATATGGCTGCTTTGGTCAATACCAAGCTGGCCGATCCCAATTTCTCTTGGCAGGTCGCGTCGAGTAGCATCGCAGGCAACCCCCATTGGCTGGTGCTGAAGCCGAAGTCCGGTGCCCCTGGTCGTATCCTGTATATCATTTGGACTGTCTCTCCAGCAGGCAACAATTCTGCCATTCTGGACCTAACCCCCACGACGCTCAACTTGTATGCATGTTACTTCCCTAATGGCAACACTGATACGCCTAGCAACCTCTTGGCTGCTAGTGGTACGATCATGGGGAACGATACTAATGCGGTGAAGGTAACATTTGGTGTGGCTGTATCTACGTTTTATATAGCTAGTTGGGTGCCGTTCTATTTTGATTGTGCTGAAGGGGTGTTCTTCGGATTCTCAAACCCAGCTGGTGGTACGACGCACTCTGTTGGTGTTGGTGAGCTACTTGTAGATGGGGCCGATAATGCCTATGGGGCAGTCATTTCATTTGGCTCTACAAACTCCAATACGTTTGGCTCAAACACATCTGTTCTGCCTTGGGTTGGGACTGTACAACAGGCTGGTGCTGGTAACCAGGCACTCTTCCGCACAAACTATGGCTCACCAAACCGCGCGTACTTCATGGCGTGGGCACCGTCAGCAGCTTGGGCTAGCCAGGCAGTCAGCTCCACAGACATCCTCACCAATACAGCCCTGAATCGTGTATGGTTTGTTCCTGTGCAAGTGTTGGGTCAGACCAAAGGCGAGGGTTTCGCACTCAAACTACGGCAGATTGCCTTTGGTCCCGGTGTCGTGATGCCCTTTTCACAGTATCAGGCCTCAGGTCCTGTGGTCAGAGCGATCTGCTTCAACCCACTCAACATTGGGGGCAATGGCGCCCCTTGGTTCACCAACTTCAAACTGTAGGAGCTTATCATGCCCTCCCCGCAAATCCCTGTGCAACCGTTCCTCAACCCACGTGCGGTCAATGCGGCGCGCGAACAAGCTGCTGGCATGATGCCGCCCCAGAGCCTGATGCCTCCGGGTATGATGCCTCAAGGTATGCCTCCGGGTATGCAGATGCCACCCCAAGGCATGCCGCAGATGCCCCAGCAGCAACCGATGTCGCCCAACCCGGCGGTCAACTTCCAGAAGCAGTGGACGCCTGAAGAGCGTGCCATGCAGCAACAGCAGCTGATCAGGATGCTCCGCATGCGGGACCAGTGATGGACGAAATCAAGGCCCTAGAATCAAACCCGTACATCGCGGGTTTGGTCTCCGCGCTGCGTAAAGCACGTGGCGGTGCGCAAGCTATTGGCCAGAAGGTTTTGCCAGAAGGCTGGGGCGACGTGCCTGCCGATCTACTGTTGCCTGAGAGTGGCATCAAAGAGTGGGAGAATATTGGCTACGGCAACTATCCAATGCATGTCCCGGAGATGTCGAATATCCCGCAGTTCAAGTCCAACCGCAAGGCAGCTGACGTCCTCGATGCTGTGGGTATGGCCCCCATCGGCGTAGCTACCAAGGCACCAGCTGCAACGGCCAAAGCAATCTTTGCCCCTGTCGCTCTGTCGAGAATGAAGACAGCGGACAAGGCCACGGACCTTGTGAAGCAGATCGAACTTGCAGAGAAGCTACGCGCTAAGGGCGCCTCAAAGCAAGATATCTGGAATGCAGCCAAGCTTGAAGAAGTCAACTATGGCGTGCACTCCTCCCGTGACCCACTTGAAGGTAAATGGGGGCGTGAAGCCGATGTGACCACAGCCAATACCAAGTTCGCACCATGGTTCGAAGCGACTCAAAACGACAAGACAGACCTTGCGAATAGACTAGGTTTCATTGAGACACCTGAGTACCAGCAACTACACATGCCGCGGGAAGACAAACTCCCGCTTTCTATGGCGCTTGACAGTAAAGGTGTGGAGGATCTTGCAGAGCAGTACCCAGAGCTTGCTAGCATAAACATGCAGTTTCAACCTGGTAGAAACTACTTTGGTCAGTACAATCCAAGTGATTTTACTGCTCAGATTGGTGGCAAGACCATGTTTGATAGTCGCAAGGACTATCAACCACTTCTTGTAGCTCTACATGAGCTGCAACATGGTGTTCAGCACAAGACTGGCATGCCCTCAGGCGGCACGCCTGGACCATTGTCTGACAGGACACGGGACCTGCTTCCTGGAGTTCTCAACTACTTGAGACAGTCTGGGGAAGACTGGAATACGCGTCTTGCCGATCGCCTAGACAAGGGGATGACCACGTCTGACCACAAACGCTACGAGGATCTCATTGGTGAGAAGCAAGCTCGTGCTGCGTCAGATAGGGCAGCCGCATCACAGTCATACAGAGACATCACTCCCCCATCTATGACTCAAACAGGCATCACAGAAGAGGGTATGCATCCCTACTTGTGGCGCTTGTCTGAGTTCGGCAATAACATATCATTCACTGGTCCCAATGCCGACCAAGATCAACTTGATTTCTTGTTGCACACGCTTCGGCGTACCAATCTTGTTAAGTAACAAGATGTAACAGAGTGTAACAATCATTTACTTGGAGACTATTGGGCGTTATAATAAATACTGTTGCGACAACGTGTTGCCGCAATAATCCCGATGTCACGACGGGCAACTCGTGGCGTTTTGTTTGGAGATGAAACATGATGAAGAAGGTCCTCTTTGCCGCCCTGACGGCAGCTTTCGCAGCATCGGCCATGGCCGCCGAGATCGGTGTCGGCGCAACCAACCTCACGGGCACGCAAGGCTCGGTTTCCGGTGTCACCACCGCCGCGGGTCAGGCCAGCATCGGCAACGGCATCGCGTTCAACGCAGCGACGGCGGGCAACCGCTCCGGTGCAGCCGTCGTGACCACGGGCGGTGCAGCAGGTGGTGCCTCGGTCGGTGGCACCGGCACCCAGTCGAACGCCAGCAACTTCGGCGCCTCGGCCGGCTCTGCGCTGCAGGGCAGCGGCTCGGTGGCCACCGGCGGTGCGGCCCAGACGGGCTCGTTCACCACGAACAAGCTGTACCTGTTCGTGCTGCCGTGATCCTCTGACTGACTCAGTCAGTGTGAGGGCCGGCGCCGTCGGGTTGCCGGCCCTTTTCTGTTTCTCAACCAGCAAGAGGCAACAATGAAACATCTCACCATCTTTGCGGCGTGCCTTCTGGCAATGTCCGCACAAGCACAGGAGGCGACCTCCACGGCTGTGGCAGGGAGCAACGCCCAAGCCGGTGCCGCATCGCAGGCCGCTGCCGTGTCCGCGAACCAACAGGGCAACGAGCAGAGCATCCAGTTCATCAACACGATCCCCGATGTCCAGAAGTACGAGACCCGTGACACGCAGCACATCACCTACAGCGGCAAGCACAGCGTCAAGACCGTCCCTGGCGTGGTTGTCAGTGGCCCTGCGTCGGGACCCTGCAATGGCGCGTCGGGCGGCGTCGGTATTGCTGGTGTCGGCTTCGGCGTGGGGGCCAACTTCAGCAAGGTCGACGAAGGCTGCGAGGACCGTGAGACCGCACGGATGCTCGGCATGCTGGGACGCAGTGACCTCGCGCTGCAGCTGCTGATGTCCTCGGAAGTCTGGAAGCGCCACCTGAACCGCATCGCTCTGATGCCCGCGCCGGTGCCGGTCAAGACGGCAGACGCCGCCGAGATCATCGAGCCGGTTGCCAAGGAGGTCGCCACGGTGCCCCAGGGCGCCGCTCCGATCCCTGCGGTCATCGCGCAAGGGGTGAAGTGATGAAGCGCCTCGTCCTCGCCCTTGTGGTGGCGGCGGGGTCAGCCAATGCCCAGATCGACCACACGTTCGATGCAGCATCATGCTGGACGTGGTACGGCGGTCTGGGCGCTGTCGGCGCTTACTCCAAGTGCCTGATGGTCGCTGCTCCTCCCCCACCTCCGCCGCCGGCACCGCAGATCGTGACGGTGCCAGGCCCTGTGCAAGTGATCGAGGTACCGGCACCTCCGGTGAAGTGTGGCCCTCCGCCAAAGAAGCCACCGCCGAAGAAGCCACGTCCCAAGTACGTCTGCCCTGTGCCGATGGTACCCAAGTTGTAAGCGGGGGCCTGCGGTAGCAGGCGTTGCCAGCAGTCTTTCGGCCCCGGTTCTCTGCTCCCCTCCACCAGAACCGGGCACTATATGGCGCATTGCGCCATATATTTTTTCTATAGTAGATTTTAAGGGAGCAAAAAAATTCGAGGCCGTTGCGATACGTACTCTGAGGCATTTTTCGCTCCTTTAATACTCCTTTAATCGATTAAAGGAGTAAAAGAATGGCCACCGAAGTGGCCGTTGTGCGTCGGGCTTAGGACTTCTTTGCCTGCAGGCGCTCAAGAACGGCACGCACGATCAAGCGCAGCGTGTCTACGTGGAATGCCTCTTGGCACTCAGGCAGCAGATTCTCGATCCAGTTATCGCAACGGCCCCATGGTCCACTAAGCAGAGTATCCATCGCCGCGCGAACGGCTTCGTCTTCACTTAGCGCCTGCTGCGGCACGTTGCTAGGGCGTACCCACTGCTCCAAAGGAATGCCTTCGGGGTGTTGGTTATCAATGACGGTGACGGAATAGGTGGGCTCTGCATGCTGCGGCAGCGCCTTCTCGATAGCTTTGGCTTTTGTCATCTTGTGCTCCGTGCAATGTCATCGTAGTTCTTCACTTCCGCGATGACACGGATGATCTGCATCTTGTCATCAAGCTCTACTACCCGACTGATAGCGCCCGACGCATCACGCTCGACCTGGATGGCCCCCGTCTTGGGACGATTCAGTTCTTGGACGATGTAGCCCCTGATTTTGGTCAGATGGCCGGACACCTCCACGGTGACCCGATGAATGGCCTGATAGGCCTCGTAGGCCTCTTCAGCTGTGATCTTTGACATGTCACTCTCCTGATAGGATGAAGCACCCATAGCCAGCACATAGCGCCATGACCACGATGCGGAAGTTGTAGATCTGCTCGATCTTGTCGGGGTCGTTAGTGGCAGGGTCAATGATGCCCACGCCGAATGTAACCATCGAAGCAAGATCAAGTGCTAGGAAACACGAGAAAAGCACGGAGCCCCAGGCCGTTGCTTCCAGCCAGGACTTCATTTGTAGTCCCCCGCCACCACGCCACTAATGATGTAGATGGCTAGCAAGACACCAGCCACTGCGCATAGTAGTAGCACGACCATGAGGGTCAATACCGTCTCCACTGCGTCAGTCAATCCGCGCACGATTGGCCTCCTTGACGTCGGCCCACTGTGCGAGCCAACCTGGTTGATAGAAGGACGACGGGTGCTTCCGCCGGTCTTCTGTGAAGATCTCCTCCTGTACCACAGCTAAGTACGAGGGCTCATCAAAGCGTGGGTTTCGCGTTGGGAGCAACTCGTAGTAAGCTTGGTAGAACTGCTGCCATTCTTCAGCAGTCCAAGAGACGTGTCGTTTCCGTGCCATCATTCCTCCATGAGTGTGGAACCCATTCACCGCCTGCCCGCAGCCAGAGGTCCTGAGCGGCAGGTTCATGACCAGCATGCAGAAAGACTATCCGCCTGCAGCTAGTATTCAAAAGCATCTTGGTGCACCTCATACAAGGTGCGTGTGTCACATATGCCGTCTTGACTTTGAACGGATCGGGGCAGGTGAGCAGTGCGTTCTGCTCAGCATGGACTGCCTCACAAAGATCGGACCCACGGGGAGCACAAGCGCCCGCACAAGGGGCGTCTGTGCAATGGGCCATGCCATGTGGCACCCCATTGTAGCCTGTGCCGCAGATCCGATCCCGTTCATCTGTCAAGACGGCCCCCACTGCTAGCTTGTGGCACGTCGACCTGGTACTAAGTGCCAGGGCCACGCGCAACATGACATCCGCAATGGAGGGCCTGCTCACTTGATGAGCCTTTCGATGGTTGCTGCGATCGCAATGTCAGGCGGCACCCAACCTTCGGGCTTCTGTGCATCGATCTTATTGCCACGGGAGGTCATGCCAAGGACCTTCTGCATGTTGGCCTTCTGCACATGGGCCCAGCACTCGTCTGCCGGGATGCCCATCATGTAGAGCGTGCCCAAGGCAACATACACGATGTCCAGGAGACCATCCGTCGCCTTGACGATGTCACCATGCATCCCCGCCTCGAAGTACTCGTCGAGCTCCTCGCTAAGGAAGCGGTATCGCTCGAGAACGAAGTCCGCCGAGATGAGCGTGGGTGACTCGGGCTGTGCCACATGCAGGATCACTTTGTGGAACTCCCCCACATCATCAAACATTGAGCTCATACTTCACCTCATCGGAGTGTTGGTAGTTGATGATCTCGAGCATCTCGGGCTTGAAGTTGAAGACCGAAGCGCGCGGGTCCAGGGCCCACGTCGGCGGCTCATGGCTCTCCTGGTTCAAGTGCACCTTCAAGGCCTCGAAGTGGTTCTCGTAGACATGCACGTTGCCCAGCATGAAGGTGAGCGAACCGAGCCTCAGACCTACCGTCTGAGCCATCAAGATACTCAACCCCGCGTACAGCACCACGTCCGTCGGGAAGCCGAGACACATGTCTACCGACCGCATGTAGACACTTGTGTAGAGGCGACCGTTGTGGACACAGAACTGTGTCAAGATGTGACACGGGGGAAGACACATGTCGTCGAGGTCCGCAGGGTTCCAGGTAGTCATGACATGTCGCCGACTTGTCGGTTCCATTATCAAGCTCTTCACCACCTGTTGCAGCTGGTCCACACCGTTCATGTTCCGCCACTGCGCGCCGTAGATCTTCCCCACGCGCCACTCCTCCACCGGCTTGCCCTTGTTCTTCTCCCACGCCGCTGCGTTGGCATCCCAGTAGTTGCAACCGTACTTCTTGAAGGTTGCAAGGTCCGTGGCGCCTTCCAGGAACGCAGCGAGCTCACCGAAGATGGGCTTCCAGTGCATCTTGCGGTTCGTCAAGATGGGGAAGTGACCGTTGCCGAGACTTACGAGGCGTACGGTTGCCCCGAAGGTTGCCACGGCAGGACCAACGCGGGTCTCCTCCATGGAGCCATGTTGAATGACGCCTACTACGGTACCTTGGTAGGTATCATCGTAGTCGTTGTCGCCAGTCATGATCTTGGTCATGTCACTCCCCCGCTGCCTTGAGCCATGCAAGGTAGAACACGGCGTAGTTGATGAGGTCGTACAGGGTCTCCTCGATGGACTCGTAGTTGGGAGCCATGTTCGGATCGGCTTGCATCTGCTGCCCGAGGGAGACGAGGCGCGTCGTCTTCACGTGAAGCATCTGGATGTACGAGATGTCACCGAAGGGGAAGTAGTCCTGAAGTTGGACGATGCCGCCGTTGTAGTCCTCGTGCTTCTTGACAACGAGGTCAAGCGCAGGTTGGACGAGCGACAAGTAGAGAGCTTTTTGCATCTAGGACTCCAAATGAAAAAGGGCCTTAGCGCCATTGCCAAGGCCCTGGTTGATGAACCAGCCGACTTACTCGGTGGGCGGCACATCCGCCGGCTCGGCAGACTTGTTCGCTTCCGCTTCGGCCTTGGCCGCCGCCTCGTCCTGGGCCACCTCGAGCTCGAGCGCTTGTTGGTCGAGCTTCTCGGCCTCCTCGCGCAGGCTCAACGCCTTGGCCCGGAGCGCCTCGACCGTCACACCCTCGTCCTTCTTGTTGAGGGCGTTCTTGTAGTAGGCGATGCAGCCCATCGAGGTCTTGGCCGTCGGGAAGCGCTCGAGCACCTTGGTGAGCACGTCCTTCGAGCTCATGCCGGTCTTCAGCAGCGACTTGGCGTACTCGCCGACACCTTGGGTGGGGCCACGCTTGCCGGACGAGTTGTACTTCTGGGCGTCGTCGGATGCGACGGGCGTTGCCTTGGGGGCCTCCACCGGTGCATCCGGTGGCACGTCGGTGGAGGTCTCCGCCGGTGCTTCCAGGGTCTCCGCCGGTGCTTCCAGGGTCTCCGCCGGTGCTTCCGCTTCCATCATGGCCTGGCTTTCCGCCGCTTGTTCTTCCGTGGTTTGATCGAACATGTTGTTCCTTTGTCGGCCGAGCTCCGACGAGTTGGTAAGGAGTGAATGGCTCGGTCATTCACTATATTGTTATTATAACGCGCAAACGGTCCCAAGTAAATGATTGTTACAAATTATTGCAATTTCAGAGTCTTTAGGAGATCTTCTTGTGTGATGTCCTTAAGCGCGAGGACCTTGGCAATACGTTGGTCGATTGTCTTCTGTGCTGCTAGCACGTAGCAACGTACAACGTTGGCTGTCTGGCCCTGCCTGTGGAGGCGCTTGTTCAACTGAATCAGCTCCTCCAAGTTGTAGGTCAATGTGTACCAGCAGATCGCGCTCCCACCAAACTGCAGGTTGAGGCCCAACGCGGCAGTGGAGGGCTGCACGAACATGAGCGGGACAGTGCCTGTGTTCCAACGTATGACAGTCTGCTCAACAAGCGCCTTGTTCATGCCACCTTTGAGGAACAGAGCGTTGGGCCACTTCTCCATGAACCGTGCGAGCTCATGGTCGAATTGATAGGACACCAGTAGTGGCTCCCCACCCATCTCCTCCACGAGTGACTCTAGGCTCTGCATCTTGGCATCATGCAGTTGCACTGTCTGTCGCACACCATCGACCATGGTGTACACTGCCCCACCAGTTGCCTGACGCAGCTTAGAGGTCAACACTCCTGCATTAGCAGCAGTGATGACCTCAGTCTCATTGATCTTCAAGAAGTAGTATTCTTCGAGAGACTTGTAGTAGTCGTAGGCCTTCGGCGGGAGGACCACTTCGGTTTCGATGACCATGAACTCAGGCAACTCCAAGACCTCGGCTGGGTCTATGTACATCGCCAGGTCCTTTAGCTTCTCAGCTATGATCTGGGCCTTCTCAGGCGTGATGTAGTAGTTGAACTGGTCGAATGGCTTTTGGTGGAAGTACTTTGCCCTGTAATGGGTAATGAACCGCCCAAGGCGCTTGCCCAGATCCAATGCATAGATCTGACCGAACAAGTCCAAGTAGCCATTGGCTACAGGTGTGCCTGTCAGGCCCCACCTGAACGTAAAGGTTGGGAACAAAGGCTTGATAGCCTTGAAGCGAACCGATCGTGTGTTCTTGAGGCGGGGGAGCTCATCCATCAAAAGGATGTTGAACTTGTGACCTCTTGTCAAGATCGGCGCGGCCCATGGAATGCCATCATAGTTCATCACCACGATGTCGTAGGAGGTATCCGAGAGGATCTTCTCCTTGTCTGGACCATGCGCCAAACCGATCTTGAGATGCCCGAACTGCCGCCACTTGCTCGGTTCCGTCTTCCAGGTAGTGAGACAGACCATTAGGGGTGCAAGTAGCAATGTACGGTGTGGAATACCTTCCGCCTTTAGCTTGCAAATGGCAGCCAGGGCAATGGACGACTTGCCAAGCCCTGGCGGCAAGAACAAGGCGGACTCGAGGTTGATTAACCATTCTATCCCCCGTACTTGGTAGTTGTAAGGCTTCCAGATGGGAGCTGCAAATCCCTCAAGATGACCTTGAACTCCCACTCCAGTCGAACTACTACTGCCATGTGCTTCATCCATATGAGCTCCTGAATGATATGTTCTTGTAGAGGGGCGACACGCCCTGTGGCGGACTTGAACTCCACAAAGGCAACTCGCCCATTTGGGGCCACAACCAACCGATCAGGCCAGCCCTTGGTTCCTTGGATTTTAAGGAACTTGCAGCCAGCTTCGATTGCTAGCTTGCGGCAGTTGCTCTCGAGCTTTGATTCTAGAATCTGCATGGTCCACCTTTCGTCTTGGAGTAAGGGCACCAACGACACTCTTGAGAGGGCTCTGGATTCCAAGCCGCTTCTGTGTACATGGGGGCGAACAAGCCCTCATACTTCTTGCGAAGCTCGAGCAACTCCTCGGCAGTGTAGGTTTGCTCATGGGTCATATCACCATCGGTGAACCAGAACTGTGCAACAACATGCTTGACATTTGGTTCAATGGCGTGGCCCACAACAGCATAGAGCTCGATCTGGTCTGTCGACGGGACCCTGAACTTCCCTGTCTTGAAGTCAACAACCACGAGCGTGCTGCCCTCCTTGTATCTGGCGTCCATCTTGGCTCGAAGCCAGGTGTCTTTGTGGAACCAGTTCGGCAGGAGCTTCCAGCTTTTGTCAAGACCGATGGAGTCCTCAGCCTTAAAGTTCTTACCCTTCAGGACATCGATCTTGTCCTTCCAAGCCAGGACTTCGGCGGGAAGCTGCTTTGCCCAGCCATTGAGGTAGGCTTCGATCCCTTCATGGATTCGCCCCCCGCGTTCCATGGCAGGCGAACTGCCTTGGGGGAGCTTGTCCAAGAATTGGAACTTGAACTTCTGCTTGCATGTCCTGAAGACATCAAGCTTGCTGAAGCCAGTGGGGTCCTTAAACTGTGGCATAGCTATCTCCAATTGACTCATCTGACACAACTTCATACTTCAAGATGTCTTGGTATGCACCATTGACAGCTCTGGTAAGCTCGGTACGCTCGATGTTCAAGTGCTCGACAGGCACTTGAACGACGACTTGGTCATGCACAGACAGCACGAGCTCACCATGTATGGTATTCTCGGCATACTGGTACATAGCCTGCTTGGTCTGGTCTGCAGCGGAGCCTTGGATCTTATAGTTGAGCAGCTTGTACTCAAACGTCCGCAGCCGCCCATCGATCACCTTGGGCTGCTCGACATGATACCGACGACCTGCGAGTGTCTCGATAGGGATGTGGGCCCTGGCATTGTCGTTCAGATGCCGTTGGAAGGTCTTGATGTCAGGGAAGACTTCGAGATACTTCTTCTTGATGGACTCAGCCTTGGCATAGGTGATCTCAAGTTGCTCTGCGATCCTCGCTGCTCCTGCCCCATAGATGATAGCAAAGGCAAGGGTCTTGGCCTCTTTCCGTGTGATGCCTGCAAGGTCAGCTGCAAGCTGGTGTGGGTCGGTGTACGGATTGTCCTGCAAGGCCTTGAGTAGCCGGCCACCTGCGAAGTGGGCGAGCAATCTGAACTCTTGCGCGGCATAGTCCCGAGAAACGAACATGCACCCAGGGCGTGGCACGATGTACTTGCGGCAGTTCGGTAACTCGAACGGCATGATGAACCCGATTTTGGCGAGCTGACCCTTCAGCTTCTCGAACTCCGACGGGATGTTCTGCATATTCGGGGAGCTTGAGATTCTGCCAGTCCTGGCCCCCACTTCGTCGTAGTTCCGAATCTGGTTGAACCGGACATACAGCTTCCCGTAGCGCTCGGCTTGCTCATGCCAGGGCATCAAGAACGTGCGGATGCATGTGGCCAACGCACCACGCATGAGGAGATGGCCGAGAAGCTCTTTGTCTTCTATGGCGTCTATGAGCGACGACTTGCTCGTTGACCGCTTCCCTGTGGGGGTCTGAGCAAAGCCAGACGACAAACCTGCCGCTTCGATGGCATCTGCGAGTGAGGCGTTGGAGTCCACTTCGACTTGACGACCGAGCTTTTTGCAGATGGCATCATCAAGCCAAAGCAGATGCATCTTCGATTGCTCGAGGTCTCGCTTCAGCTCTTTGGTGGCGAGATGAACACCACGGCGCTCCATGGCCATGATGTGGGGCATCAAAGCCATTTCAGAATGGTAGGCGCTCATTTCATAACTCCCTTGAAGAGGTGGTACAGACCGAGTGTCTTGCGCACGTCACCAATGGCATATGGTGCAACGAGCTGCGCCGGTGCCTTACTGATGAAGGCGCCCCAGTCTTTCTGATTGGAACGGACAATGCCGTGGCGGCAGAGCCATGCCTTGACTGCATCCTGTTCGTCAGGCGGCTCGCCAAGGTACTTCTCAGCCAACGGCTTGAGCGACAGCTCCCCATATGGGTCTTTGAGGAATGCCATCAGCATCGTGTCATGACAACGCTTCCATGGAACAAGAATGTCCATCTGCTCCTCGAAGACAGCAATGTCAAAGGGCGCATTGTGGAACACGAACTCGTTGTCTGGATTGGCAAACAGCTTGCTGATGTACGTTGCCACAGCCTGTTGCGTGGTGCCGTTGCCTGTGGGATGGCCCCACGAATAGTAAGCACCTTTGGGATATTTGTCTACCCAGACGGCCAAACCAACGGGCTTTGGAGGGTAGTCAGGCCGAGGCGCGATGCCCTCAGTCTCAAAGTCTAGTGCGATGAGTGACATGTTGTTGCCTGTTTTGAAGTAAAAAAGCCCACCAATGAATGAACATTGGTGGGTAAGCTAGGCCGGAAATGGTCGAAACAGCCTAGAGGAGGAGGTCAGTTGTCCAGATTCGGATACGGCTGCATGGCGATTTCCATAGCCTTGTCCGTCTTGTCGAGCAGGTCCACCATGTTGATGTCTGCCGACAGCTCCTTGAGCGTCAAGTGGACCTTGAAGAAGGTCTTGGCATCCTCCACCGAGCTAAGCTCCGTGATGAACTCGCCGCTCATCTTCTGTGCCTGCGCACAGCGAGAGGTGAACGAGAGGACATTGGCCAGACTGGTCACAGGCACCTTCGCCGTGTACATGGGGGCGGTCTTGAGAGGAACCGCCGCTGGGACCACGATGAGTCGTGCGCCTTCGCGGCAGGCCTTGCCACGGCCACGCTTGCCTGTCCCCCACTTGTTGTTGGGGCAGTCACTGCAGTGGGTGGCTTGGATGTCTGCCGCCTCGGGATGTGGCTCGTCGCTGTTGAGCGAGTAGCAGTTCGGCACCTGCGTCTCGTTGGCGTCGTAGTCGCCCTCGTAGTAGGTGCGCTCGGGAATGGCAACCAGCACTCGTACGAGCGCCTTGTTCTCGGGCACCGGGATGCCGTCGACCTTCATGTTGCCGTTCTTGAAGGAGATGAAGGCGCCGGTGGACCGCATCCCCGTCGCTGCTTCCTGCTGCTTCGCGAGTTGCTGGGCAATCCGTTCTTGCACAGTTGTCACTTCATTGCTCATGATCTACCTCGTTGACTTCGTCAATGAAAGATCCGTGACCATCGCTGCCGATGTTCCCGGTACTAGCATCTCAGCTTCGAGCAGCTCGCGCCACGCGGGGGCAGAGATTCTTTTCTGGACAAGCTCGAAGCTGCCAGTCTTGGTGATGTAGTCCCAGACCTTGTCCCAGTCTTCGACCACAGGTTCCTTGGTGTGCTTGATGCCACACGTTGCCATCAGGCCAGACGCCTTAGCAAGGCCAGCCTCTTGGAGCAAGTCAAGGATGTTTGACCGCATGACGGTCTCCTCTGCCTTGCAAGCGTCCACCTTCTTCTGCAGATCGAGACGCAATGCTCTTAGGGCATAGAGCTCGTCGATCTTAGTCCCCAAATCGCTCATGTGGCACCTCCTCGATTCGCAAGTCGAAGACCGACGGGTAGTACTCATGTACCGCACGAGTCTCCACGTTCCGTACTCGGACGCGGCCGGTGGAGGGGGGCTGCCTCACCTGGAAATCGACCAGTTCATAGATCTGGCCGTCTCGAATGAGCCGCATCCCTGGCTTGACTTCCGCACCTGAGGCATTTTCAACAAGTTTGTGTCGCATGGATTGATCCTTGAGTTGCCACTAGAATACTTATTGTATCACTTCAAGATACTCCAAGTAAACGATTGTTACGAATTATTACAAATCTATGGGATCACGAAAGCCTTGGAACGTACAGAACCGAGGCACGTTGACCGTCCCGTAGTCGAAGGCCTTGTACTTGGCGTATTTGCCGATGATCTTGTGCGGGTTCTTGAAGTAATGCGCCCGCTCATCATGGGTCATACGACCAGGTGAGATGTTGATGTGCTTGTTTGTGACCATGTCAATGGCCAGGATGGTACCCACCATCTCAGTCTCGATCATGTTCTTCTTGTGGGTAGACCGCTCGATCTCCCCCGCCGCGTTGCGAGTAGCAGGGTTCTCGTTCCTCACACCTGCAGTGATGCCGATGATCTTGGCCTCACCATCGGTAAACCGCTTGAGCTTCCAGAGTAGCCCCTCGTTGCAGGTGGAGCGCCCCATCTTGTAGTGGCCGTGTGGCGCACGTAGCATGACACCCTCATAGCCCATCTTCACATACTTGGACTCGAGTGTCATCAGTTGCTCTACTGTATGCACCAGGGTGTGGGGGACAATCTCAAGATAGTCATGTGGGATGAGCCCCTCCAATGACATGAACCTAGCTGCAAATGTCTCGGCCGGGCTGTTGAAGTTGTCGAACAAATACAACTTGAAGTTCGGGGTGCCTTCGATGGTCGTGACACCAGACGAGGTCTTGTTGAACACCTTCACGTCTGTGGGCGACCCAACGATGAGTTCACCGTCCAACCCATTGGGCACCTTGCTGAGGACGTTGCGGATGAACTTGTTCGGTATGGGCTTGAGGTTCTTGCTGACTGGCTGCCCCTCCCATGTCAGACAGCGGAAGCCATCTAACTTAGGGGAGAGGTAGATGGGGAACTTAACCATTTTGAAGTCATCAAGGGTTGCCGCCTTCATGGGTTTCATGTTTGTCCTTTCTTTCGTACATAATATCCTCCAGGCGGGAAGGACGACCGTGGATGACCTAATGCATTGGTGAACATGTATTTCACTTGTTCATTAGGCCATATGAAAATATTTGGGTATGGTCTTGAGCTATATCCAGTTGGAGTTTCATGAAGCTCATACGGGAATGTGGAGCTCTCTTTGCAGCGCTTCAAGATGTCCCCCATTGCACCATATGCAAGACTATAGTCAAGAGTCTTGAGATAGGCTGTGAAGGCCTTACGAGTAATGTATTGCCAGCCATTTACATGCGGAAGGACCTCGAGCTCTAACAATTCGAGCAATGCATCTTCAACGTCTTTGTACGAGTTCTGCTTGGTGTTGCCCAGGTTCATCAGCACCCGTGGGTCTGTCACATGCTCATACGTCTCTGTGATCGAGGGCGGCAAGATGCTCCGCACCTCTTCGAGATCGAGCACCGGCTCCCACCACTCTGTCGCCTCGAGCTCAGCCCGTCGCGCTACGACCTCAGCTAGTAGCTGGTCACGTAGCTCGATCGTAAGCGGGAGGGGAATTGCCTCAGCATGGATGATGGCATACCGCCTCGCACCTGTCGGGTCAGACAAGAACCCAGAGTTGTTGGTGGAGGAGACATTGATGAAGTGCCGATCGATGCTCACAGGCTCTGTGGCATAGGGCTTGCGCACTGTGTCCACTGTCTGTGACAGGAACCCCTTGAAGTGCTCTGCTGTCTCGCGGCGGGAGTTGAAGACGATGCCCTCGCTAAAGTCCATGATCACCGCACGCACTGCGTTGAGATAGACGTCCTTGTTGCGCGATGGGTCTGGGACCTCAGTTGCTAGCGCATAGAACTTATATGGGCCGAACTGACTGAGCGTCTCGAAGAACGTGGTCTTTCCGATCCCCTGCTTGCCCACAATGACTGTGATGATGTCTGTCTTGACACCAGGGTTGATGATGCGGAAGGCCAACGAGGTGAACAGGAACTTGACCGTTGCTGCGGTGCTCTTGGGCATGCCGGTCTTGAAGAACGTGGCACCAAATGAGTCAAGTCGTGGCACCTTGTCCCACTCTATGTCCATGACATAGTCTTTAACAAAGTCGCTCCGCACCTTACCAATTATTAGCCCCACCGCCTCTGTGATCGTCCTGCCTAGCGTCGGCTGGTCGATCAGCATAGTGTCACGCACCAATGTGAGGGCATCCAGCTTCAGCATGTCCTTGGTGGCAGGCCGCCCGTCGCGCATAAGCCCTAGGCGCCTGTCATTGGTCCATGGCCCCTCATCGAACAGGACATGGGAGAGCAATTTGGAGAAGTTCAGCTCATTGTAGGTGATCTTACCCTCAAAGTTCTTCCTGACTCCGGCCGCCTCCCACACTGCGTCGTGTGCTACTGGCAGCTTGGAGAAGTCGATATGAATGAGGTCATGCAGCTCACCCTCTGGACAGTCGACGAGCCAGTCGTCCAGGCCATTGGCTACGGGAGGGCGCATGACCTGCAGCTGGACTTTGTGCTTGTCCAGCACGCCCTTGAGGTTCCTTGCAGCAGATGCGACGTTCGGTTTGGACTCAATGTCTGAGTCGAACACTACCCGTAGCTCGCTCCCCTCTTGCAGGACAGCTGCTAGCTCTGGTAGTAGCTCTCGCTCCGCATCGGGGGAGCCACGCTTGAGGAGGGCATTATGGGCGCCACCCATGCCGAACACGGGGAGGTGAGGCCACTGCTTGTGGAACTTAGCCGCCTTCTTCTCTCCCTCGATGAGGTATATGGGGCTTCGCCCTTTGTAGTCGTCCAATCTGACGTCTTTGGGCCACCACAAGGCGACCTTACCAGGTGGGCCTTTGTACTTGGGGGTGTCCTCTGTTACCTCTTTGACATCGTACCTGATCCTGAACATCCCCGCAGCGGGGTACCAGATGATGTACGATGCGGTCTGAGAAAGCGGGTTGTATTCGCTTGGCTCTACATGCAGGTCCATGGGGGAGAGGCCTGATCGAGCTAGGTCCGCCCACATGAATTTGATTGACTCCGGTGCATTGGTGACCTTTGGTACAGCATAGAGGTTTCTTGTCATGGCAGTTACCAATGAATTTGGGGCCACGTGCGTGCGCACGCAGGTGTATATTATACACCAAATTAACCCCTAAACGAAATACTTTTTCGTTATGCTAAAGGTTCCTCAATATACACTTAGGAATATATTGAGGAGCCCTCGTGTGGCCCCTAGGGTCTACTTCTTCTTTTTGCTCCCCTGCATCATCCGCTTGGCGGTGGCGTCGAGTCGCTCTTGGTGGCGACGGGCCGTCTCCATGTCCCGCTTCTTGTAGTACGGCCGCATGCGGGGCGGGAGATGATCGTAGTTGTTCCTCATCTCACGGCGGCGGGCCTTGGCTTGCTGTGCTGCACTCATGTGTTGCTCCTAGTAGATGATGACGTATTCCGACTCGTCCTCGCACTTGATCGTCGTGGCATTCGTGGTCATGTAGACCTCGGTGGGGCCGACAATGGGTGCGCAAAGGGCCTGGACCTGCTCGTTGGTCTCTGCAGCGTACATAGCCTCAGCAAAGGCCACGTTTGTGGTCACACGTTGGGCGATGGACATTGCCATGTTCATGATCTCGTAGACCGCAATCTCAGTGTCTTCAAAGTCTCTCATTAGTGCCTTTGCTGTGGGGGAAGATGCACGTTCGCTTGGGCTTCGAGTTGCTCGATGCGCCGTTGCTGGTTCTTCAGGATGTCAATGAGTCGGTCCTGGTTCTCGACGAGGTTGGCGATTTGTTCCGTAAGAGCTTGGACGACCACACGCAAGGTGGGCTCATCCAAAGGCTCCCGGAAGTCTACGACCACTGCTCTCATAGTGCTCCTTGGTGGGGCGGTGATGAGCCGCCCGTTGGGCTTAGTTGCTCTTGTCCATCGGCATCTCGATCTTGAAGATATCGGGACGCCGCTTGATCCGCTCGATGTCCGCCTTCAGCACCTGGACGAGCATCCCCTCCAGCTGCTTGATGGCTCTCAGCAGCTCCTCGAGCTTCGCTTCATGCTTGATGATGACGTTGGCGGCAGCGGAGATGACCTGGTCGTGGCCCTTCGTGAACTGCATGGGCTCCTTGTCGTCATGTGCTTGTTGCGCCTCACGCTCTTGCTTGGCAATTGCCATGGCCTGGACGAAGGACTTGATGCGAGCCTGCCGCTCCGGCGGGAGGAGCTCGAGCATGGCTTTGAGATCGGGCGGAATCATGTTCATCATATCCATTTCTTTCTCCTGTGTGGGGATCGTAGATTATTCTAGATCCTCCTTCTTAGACCCACTCGTGGGGCCTAAGTGGGAGGGAACTTATTCAAATCTGGCCGAAATGTCATCGATCTTATGACAAATCGGGTCAATCACCAACTCATAAAAGGTGATGATGAGGGCTTGTGTGACGTGACCAAGGCCAAACCAAAGTGGGGAGCCGATGACCACCACGATGCCGATAAGTAGGTATTCCATTTGATTACAGCTTTCCTGTGATGAGGTCCCACAACACGTCTAGCGCCACAATGACGAGACAACAACCAAGCCAGATGCCGAAGTGGGCGACAGCATCTTGAAAATGGGAGCCGACAAAGTGAGCTATGAAGGCTACACCTAGGAACCTTGTGGAATAGTATACGAACTTGTTTTCCATGTTTGCTTGTTCAGTGGGGGGAGAAAACCTGTAAAAGGATGATAATTAGGAACATCAAGGCAAAGTAAACCATTTGCTTTAATTATAACACCTGGGAGTACTCCAGGTAAATCTTTGTTACACTTTGTTGCACCTAGGTGGTTTATGCCGTTGTGCGTAGGACGTTGCACATTACAGCAAAGGGCGTGCCACATTATAGCAAAGGGCGTTGCACGTTGCCCCTAGGACTACATGGTAGTCTGCCGTATGTGGGGAGAACTGCGTAGGGCCTAATTTGGCATTTTAAGATAAAAGGTGTGTTTATTCGATTGTAATTCGTACGATTTTAAATAAACAGAGTGCTCTCTTTTAACTTTTCATTATTGAAAAGTCTTCACCGGCCAATTTCGATTTCGTGCGCCGCGTCGAACGATTCTGTCTTGCCCTTTTGCCAGCATTTTGGCCCCCACATCGCAGGCAAATACCAGTTTTTGAGTAAAAAGGGCTAGACTCTAGGTCCTAAGCCCTCAGTATTTCGAGTTTCAGGCATTTTTGGCTATTTCCCCCCCACCAACCGGTGAAAAATAGCCAAAAAGAAGGGCCACTCGTGGCCCTTCGTACTTCGTCCTTAGATCACCAGGTCTTCTTCGCTCACTTCGATGACCGCCGCCGTCTTCTTCTCGAGGAGACCTTTCTTCCGGAGGTCGCTCTTGTACCATGCCACACACGCCATGGAGGTCTTGGCGTCGGGGAACTTGGTCTTGATACGATCCAGGATCTGCTTGTTGGTGGCGTTCTTGTTGGCAAGGATCAAGGCCTTGGCAAACGAACCAACACCAACGACTTGGACTTGGACTTCAACTTGATTCTCTTCCATTTCTAGCTCCTAGTTACACTGCAGGTGTCGCAGTGAGTCTATTATAAGTCAATTTAATAGCCGACTAAACTACTAAACTGTATCAAGTTGTAACCAGTTGTTTTGTTGCAGCTGTTAATCAACTTGATGAATCTATTATAAGTCAAAACAATAGTCGACGGAATTACTTTATTGCAACAGTTTGTAACTAACTATTGTTACATCTTGTTGCACAATGGGCATAGGGCTTTGCCGTTGCACTTGGTTACATCTCCCCCATATGTGGATACCCGACTATAATAGTCGGGTATAGTACATAGGTAGTCGACTATAACAGTCGGCTATGTTACATCTTATTACGTATGTAGATAGCCGACCTGGTTGGTCGACTATGTTACATCCTGTTACATGTGTGGATAGTTGACCTGGTTTGTCGGGTTTAGCGCGATGGGCCAAGGGCCCGGGCCGTAGTCGTGGCATGGGGGCTAGTCGAATGTGGACGTGTGCAGCCCCACGTGCTACGCACTTAATTCCTGTCCTAAGAGACCACGTGCATTCGGCCAAATTAATCACACACACGCACGTATAAATATATCTTTAATATTCCTTAAAGCATTAAGGGAGCGAAAAGGAACAGGGCCTTGCTGCATGCATTCGGCCATTTTCGTCGCTTCCTTAATGTCGCCTTAAAGTGGTCGCAAATCGTTGCAATTTAGCCGTTCCCATTTGCCTCCCCACGTGTTATAATCGCAAAGTGAGGTCCAAACATGCCTGAACTGTACGTGCTCCCCCCACCGCCGACGGAGAAGCAGCTGCAACGCCAGGTGCGCGAGACCTTTCTCGAAGCATTTGACAGACTCGGCGGCATAGAATATCTCGTCACCTTCGCACAGGCTGACCCCGCCAACGCGCGAGTGTTCGTCCAAGCCCTGACGAAGATGATCCCCAAGGAGATGGACGTCCATTCTGCCGCTCTTCTCGCTGCAAACCAACAGAGGCGGATGACCTTTGACGTACCATGGCTGACCAGTCGGCGTCTTACGTACAAAGACGCCAGAGACCAGACCGACTCTATGGTAGTGGAAGATGCTGTCATACACTCCCCGGAGTGACTTCATAGAGTTCCACAACCGGAAGCAACGGTGGGGCGCGCTCTGCACGCATCGCAGAGCGGGGAAGACCGTTGCCTTGGTCAACGACCTGGTCTTCGGGGCGCTCGAGTGCGACAGATATCGCCCTCAGCTGGCTTATGTCGGCCCCACATACGGCCAAGCCAAGAAGGTGGCCTGGCAGTATCTCAAAGACTTCACGAGGCGCTACGATGCCATCCCAAAAGAAGCAGAGCTCAAGGTCCTCCTCCCCAATGACAGCTCCATCTATGTGCTCGGTGCCGATAACGCCGATTCGCTACGCGGTATGTATCTTGATGGCTCAGTACTCGATGAGTATGCTCTTTTCAAGCCTACGGTCTTCCCGCAGATCATCCGCCCCGCGTTGTCAGACCGATTCGGATGGAGCGTCTTCGCCTCCACCCCACGAGGCAAGAACCTCTTCCACGTGATATGTCAGATCGCAAAGAAGAACCCAGACACTTGGTACTACTTGTTGCTCTCTGCAGCTACAAGTAGCATCATTCCACAAGAGGAGCTACACGAGCTGCAAAAGGACATGGACCCTGAGGAGTTTGCTCAGGAGTATCTATGCTCATTTGACTCTGCTCTCAAAGGTGCCATTTACGCAGATGAGGTGAATGAGCTCTTCCTCGATGGGCGCGCCGTAATAGATAGGCGGCTGTACGAGCCAGCGCTCCCCACCCATTGTGCGTTGGACCTAGGGTTTACCGATGCCACGGTGTGCATCTGGTTCCAAATACACCAGGATGGTCGTCTGGCTATTGTCGCTTGTGAGGCCACACAGGGCCAGGCCATCATCGCCCACATCGAACGGATGGGGCAGTTCAAAGGGCCCAAGGGCGAGGTGTTCCTCCCCCACGACGCCCGAGCAAAGAACCTCCAGACTGGGAAGTCGATCATCCAGCAGTTCACTTCGTACGGGATCACACCTCAGATCATCCCGAATCACAAGGTGCGTGATGGCTTGGCTGCGGTTCGGAAAGCGTTCCCTGCCATTTGGGTCGACCTCAATACAACTGGTGAGCTGCTGGAGGCGATGAAGTCCTATCGCCGGAAGTGGAGCGACACCAAGCTGCTATTCGAGGACGCGCCCCTCCACGATTGGGCCAGTGACTACTGCGACGCGCTACGGTACACAGTGCTAGGCGCGGGGCTCCTGGGGTTCGACAAGGGCAAGCTCCAGGTGTCACAAGACACGCCAGATCAGGTGGCGGACTACTGTCTCGAGCATCTGCACGCAGACGCTCAGAACCTACGGTACATCAGAAGGGTGGCATAGTATGGGCTCGGTCATCACTCCCCCACCGAAGACGTCACCTCAGTACTGGGCTGAGGAGGTCGCCGCCGCTGAGAAGAACATGGAGAAGTTCTGGAAGCGAGCGGATGTGGTCGTCAAGCGGTACCTTGACGAGCGTGATGCCATGATGTCAGGCATGAAGTGGTTCAACATCTTCTATGCCAACGTCGGAATCATGGAGTCAGCGATCTATGCTGACCTCCCGCAGCCGGTGGTCACCCGTCGGTTCCTGGACTACAAGGACGACGTGGCACGAGTCGGCGCGCTCATTCTCGAACGGTGCATCAAGCAGGACTACGACGATCCGCTCGACAACACTGACGCCACGTTCAAGCACTGCGTCCAGGATCGTCTGGTCTCAGGTCTTGCCCAGGCATGGCTCCGGCTGGAGACACTGACCGAAGACGTGGAGCTGAGCCCTGTACCCATTGCAGGTGTGGACCCGTATGGCCCACCCATGGAGATGACGGTCGAGGTGCCACAACCTCCTATGCCACAGGCGCAACCGCCGCAGCCTGGTCAACCGCCGGCAGAGCCTTCTCCCCCACAGACGTACAAGAAGATCGTCCAGCAGAAGGTATGCGTGGACTACGTCTACTGGAAGGACTTCCTCTTCTCTTCGTGCCGTGTGTGGGAGGAGCGTCGCTGGGTCGCACGCAAGGTCTACATGACCAGAGACGAGCTGGTCAAACGCTTCGGTTCTAAGGGCAACGCTGCCCCACTGAACTTCTCGAACAACGGGCGCAGTGGTGAGGACCAGACCCCGAAGGACAACTTGCTGCGCAAGGCCTGTGTCTACGAGATCTGGGACAGGACCGACAGGAAGGTCTACTGGTACATCAAGGGCTATGGCCATCTGCTGGACATCAAGGACGACTTCCTCAACCTTGAGGGCTTCGAGCCTTGCCCACGTCCGCTTCTCGCGAACATCTCGACGTCCTCCACTGTGCCGCGGCCTGACTACTACATGCTGCAGGACCAGTACCAAGAGCTGGATGACGTCAACAACCGCATCTCACGACTGGTGAAGTCATGCAAGGTGGTGGGCGTCTATGACAAGGCGCAACCAGCAGTGGCTCGGATGCTGCAAGAGGGCACCGACAACATGCTGATCCCGACGGACAACTGGGCGATGTTCGCCGAGAAACAAGGGATGAAGGGCTCCATCGACTGGCTCCCACTGGAACAGATCATCAATGCCTTGCGTGAGTTGAATGCGGCGCGCGAGGTGATCAAGGGCCAGATCTACGAACTGAGCGGCATCGCAGACATCGTGCGTGGTGCCTCCAAGGCCTCAGAGACACTGGGCGCACAGAAACTCAAGGCACAGTTCGCGTCTGTGCGCATCAAGAAGTTGCAGGACGAGGTCGCCAGGTTCGCCGGCGATGTCCTCCGTATCAAAGGTGAGATCATGGTCAAGCACTTTGACCCTGACATCCTGATCCAGAAATCGAACATCAACCAAACCGATGACAAAGAACTGGTTCCGCAAGCACTGGAGCTTCTTCAGTCAGACGACGGATTCGAGTGGCGCATTGAGGTGCTTCCCGATAGTATTGCGCAAGCAGACTATGCTGTTGAGAAGCAGGACCGCATTGAGTTCCTCAATGCTTTCAGTGGTTTCGTTAATTCAGCTGGGCAGTCAATGGCTGCTCTGCCTGGATCTGAACCGCTGTTCATCGGACTTCTCAAGTGGGCAATCTCCGCATTCCAAGGTGTCAAGGACATCGAAGGAATGCTGGACAAGACACTCGACACATTGTCCAAGCAGCCTGATACACCGAAGCCAGATCCAGAGGCTGAGAAGGCAAAGGCTGAACTCGCTCTCAAGGAACGTGAGTCACAGGCCAAGATGCAACTGCAGCAACAGAAGGCCCAACAAGATGCAGCTGCAGCTCAACAGCAGATGGCGTTTGACCAACAACGGCAACAGATGGAGATGGCCGCAGAACAGGCGCGGATCAACAACGAGCGCATGATGATGCAGATGCAGCTGCAGTTCACCACACAGATGAACGAGCTCAAGATCATGCTGGCTGAGACGCTGGGTCGCATCAAGCTCGAGGTTACCCGTGAACAAGGAGAAGCCAGTGTCGAAGCCAAGAAAGCGACTGCAGCTGTCTCCAACAACCGTACGAATGATTAGGGCGTTCAAGGGTAACGCCGCAGCCAAGGCCAGAGAGCTGGGGATATCACCCAGCTACTTCTGTAAGATTCGTCAAGGGTTTGCCAAAAAGGTGCTACATGAGCAGAGAGACCTGGATCTATCCAGCAGACGGATCGCCCCCGTATCGGAAGGGCGAGAGGCCTGAGCCAGAGGTCAAGGGTGGTGTCGCCATCTTGGGGGACTTGCCCGACTTCGTCTCCCCCATTGACCACAAGCTGTACAGTGGCAGGGCAGGCCTACGAGAGCATTGCAAGCGTCATGATGTGGTACCGAACGCAGAGCTCACAGGTCTTCCGGTATTGACCATGACATCAGACATGCGTTCCGCGCAAGACAAAGCGCGTAGCGCCGCAGCCCGCAAAGAGCGGATCATCCACGAAGTTACTAAGAGGTATACATAATGGGCGAAGAACGTCATGCAGCACTCTCAGCTGCGATGGATGCAGCTGAAGAAGGCCTGGACCACAATGCTGCAGTCGAGAAGGTCACTGCCGTCATTTCAGAGCCCAAGAGTTTGGAGTCGCCGGCTGCACCAGCTTCGTCGGTATCGACGCCCGCAGCACCTGCGGTGACCAGCACGCCGGCGACTCCACCCAAAGAGCCCCCTGCTGCGCCAGTCGCTCAAGGTGTACCAGCAACTCCGGCAATCCCAGCAGCTCCGAAGCCAGAGGACCGTGCACCGGTGTCCTGGAAAGCTGGGCTCCGTGAGAAGTGGAGCGGCCTCGATCCAGAGGTGAAGTCCGAGGTGCTACGTCGTGATGTCGAGGTGACGCGTGCCCTGAACGACTCGGCACAGGCCAGACAGTTCGTCGGCCACTTCCAGCAAGTGCTTGCTCCGTACGAGGCGCGCATTCAAGCCCTTGGTGGCAATCCGGTCCAAGTGGTGCAGGCCTTGATGCGGGCCGACCACATCCTCTCAACGGCGCCCACCCAGCAGCGTGCTACGTATCTGGCACAGATCATCAAGGACTACGACATCAACATCGAGGCCCTGGATGCTGCGCTGTCCGGCACGATGAAGAAGGACCCCAACGAGGAGGTACAGCGACTGGTGCAGCAACAGCTCCAACCGTTTTACCAGTACATGCAACAGCAGCAGCAGACAAGGCAGCAGCAGGAGCAGATGGCTGCACAGCATGCCACGTCAGAGATCGACCAGATGGCCGCCAACACGGTTCAGTACCCGTATTTCGAACAGGTTCGCGAGACGATTGCGGATGTGATCGAACTGATGGCCAAAAAAGGCGTTCCCATTTCGCTTCCTGAGGCGTATAATAAAGCGGTGTTGATGGACCCGACCATTAGCCAGGAGCTCGCCAGTCAGACTCAAGCTCAACAACGAGCCACTCAAGCGGCGCAGGTGAACGCCAGAGCGACTCGTGCATTGCAAGCTTCGCAGTCTGTGAAAGGCGCGCCAGGTGGCCCAACTGGTGGATCATCGTCAGCTACTGATCGAAGGGCACATATCGAAGCAGCAATGGACGCACTGGGGACATAACATGATGCGGTTTCTTCGGCAACTGTTGTCTCCGGCCAGCTTCCCTCTTCGTCGGACGCTTCTGCGTCGTCCCGAGCCGGTCAAGCAGACCTATCCACCCACGCCGCTTCCGTCGACGAAGCGGACATTGCCACCTACGTAGGAGCTCCATCATGGCATTCCCCAATGCAGCAATCAGCGACATCATCGCCACGACCATCCAGTCGCGTACCGGCGAGATCGCGGACAACGTCACGTCCAACAATGGACTGCTGATGCGCCTCAAGAAGCGCGGCAACATCAAGACGTTCTCCGGCGGCAATGTCATCCTGCAAGAACTGTCGTTCGCACCCAACGGCAACGCCGGCTGGTACTCGGGCTACGAGGCCCTGCCGATCGCCGCGCAGGACGTCATCAGCGCCGCCGAGTACGCCATCAAGCAAGCCGCCTGCCCGGTCACCATTTCCGGCCTGGAACAACTCCAGAACGCCGGTCGTGAGCGGATCATCGACCTGCTGGATGCCCGCATGGACGTCGGCGAGTCCTCGATGGCGAACCTGATCAGCGGTGGCCTGTACTCGGACGGCACGGCAGCCGGCGGCAAGCAGATCGACGGTCTGCTCAAGCAGGTCTCGGTCACACCGACCAACATCGTCGGCGGCATCGACCGCGCCACCTGGACGTTCTGGAAGAACAAGGTGTTCGATGCCACTACCGATGGTGGCGCAGCCACGACGCCGGCGAACATCCAGTCGTACTGGAACCGCCTGTGGGCACAGCTGGTGCGTGGTGCGGACCGGCCCGACCTGATCATGGTCGACAACGTGTACTGGTCGATGTACATGGCCAGCCTCCAAGCGATCCAGCGCTTCACCAGCAGCGAGACGGCCACGCTCGGCTTCATGTCCGTGAAGTACATGGACGCCGATGTGGTCCTGGACGGCGGCATCACGCTCCCGCAGTCGGCCGGCGTCCCGCCCTCGACCGCGTACTTCCTCAACACGAAGTACCTGCACTATCGGCCCCATGCCGACCGCAACATGGTCCCGCTCTCCCCGGGTCAGCGCGTGTCGGTCAACCAGGATGCCGCCGTGCAGATCCTGGCATGGGCCGGCAACCTGACCTCGTCGGGTCTGATGTTCCAGGGCATCATGGTCGAGTGATAGCAAGGAGGGACTCACAAGGTCCCTCCTTCAACTATCATGCTCAACAGCCAAATCCTGGCACGCGGCCTAACGGGTCGCATCAAGACGCAAACGAGTGCGTCTGTACCCAATCCTTTCTTCAACGGTGGCACTCCCACGAATGCCGCCGGTGAACTTGTTGTCAGCACAGCAACGCCAAATATCTTTGTAGGTGGCCTGGGTTATGCCAACTCAGGTGCCCTCTCCATCGATGACTCAAGTGGAGCTACAGGCGTCATATCTCAAGGTGGACTTGCGCAGACACCGCTTGGTCGTCTAGTTTGTACATACGGTGCGCTATTTACTCGGTATATCGCAGGACTTCCTGTTGATGATCTGGGTAGGTTGTGCATTGACCCATCAGGTGCTCCGCCTGTGGCTAACGTAGACCTCGACTTCACAGTTTTGCCTCTCAGCCCGCTCATCACCTATACTCGTGCTGGTACAGCAACTCGTGTGAACGCGGCAGGTCTTGTCGAAGTGGTGGCCGCCAATGCGCCCCGTCTTGATTACAACCCAACAACGCTTGTAGTTCGTGGTCTTTTGTCTGAAGAATCTCGGGTGAATAACGCCACGAACAGCGAGGACTTTACTCTTTGGGCAACAAAGTCAAATGTTACCGTGGCAGCTAATACTACGGTGGCGCCTGATGGCAACACAACTGCAGACACGCTAGCTGAGAATACTAACAACTCAGATCACTATCTTGAGCGCGGTATTACCATTGCTGCCAATCAAGCTTTTTCATATTCGCTATGGGTAAAGCCCAATGGCCGTACTACTGTATGGATAACTCTGTATTCTAACTCTTATGCGGATAGCATTCGTGGTGGATACAACTTTGTAACAAAAGTTCTCACACCATCTCAAGCAGGTACTGGTGCTCTTTCAGCATTTCGAGTTGTGGAGTATCCCAATGGTTGGGTCAGATTGACATTGTCTGGTCAGCCGTCCACTGCTGTGGTTACTGACATCAAATTGCGGGTAATGATAGTCAATGTCTCAACGACATATCCTGGAGATGGCGTCAGTGGATTTTTCCTTTGGGGTGTTCAACTTGAAGCAGGTATTCACCCTACAAGCTACATCCCTACTGCTGGTTCCGCAGTTACGAGAAATGCCGATTTGGCAGCCATCTCAGGGGCCAACTTCTCAGGGTTCTGGAATGTTGCCGAAGGAACGATGTTTGCGGAAGGCTTTTGGATCATCGCCTCAGATCCAGGTGGACTAAGGCCCATACTTGGTGCTGATGACGGCACAACAGCTGAACGCATGCAGATACGGAAGTCTTCAGGCTCTCAGTCCAACTTCTTGTCCATTGATAACAACGTCCAGCAATTTCAGGCGCTTGTATCTGGCAGTCCCACGATTCTTTCAGGCGTGCTTCAAAGAATGGCTTTGGCTTACAAGTTGAACGACTATGCTATTGCGCACCAAGGCTTGTCAAATTCCCCACTTGCTGGTACTCTTCCGACAGTGAACATTATTCGCATGGGTGCAGGAACAGGCTTGCCAAATATGAATGGTCACCTCCGTCGGTTCAAGTACTACAACACACGGCTCTTGGCAAATCAACTCCAGTCGATTACTGCCCCAGATCAACCGCCAGTGGTTTCGTTTAGTTCTGGGTTCAATCAAGGTTTCCTCTAGGAGAAGAGTATGCGTCGCACAGTGCCAGACTTGATTGACCGAGTCGCATCAGATCTACCCGACAACGATGAGGGGCTCATCACCCCTGCCATTGTCCGGGACATCATGAACGATACCATCGACTCTCTGAGCACGGTGGTGTGTCGGATCGCAGGTATGCCTCTCACGGCACCGGTCATCGCGCTCAACCCAACACCGATCCCTGTTCCTGCTTCGTTCTTCACGCTCTCTACCTCCCCATCTCCAGATGTCGTCGAGGCTCGTGCTGATCCCTTTGCAGACATTCTCAGTCATACCTCTGTCGGGATGTTGCACCTGACGCTTGCGGTCACGATGTCGGCATCTGGCGGCGTGGACGTTCTGTTCTACTTCGCCAAGAATGGAGTACTCGTTCCGTTCAGAGCCACACTCTCAGGCAGTGGTCTCACGGACTTCCAGTCTACGATGTTCTCGTGGACTTTTGAAGACATCGCAGATGGTGACGTGTTCCAACTTTACATCGGATCATCGTCCTCGGCTGTCAATGTCACCCTTCGCAGCGCCCAGATGACTGGGATCATTTTCCCGAAGTACACCCTTTGAAAGGAGTAGATCATGAGCACAGGAAACGGTGGCGCGTGCATCGGCCTCGCCAACACCAACAAGCAGCCCCCGATTGGGGCCTATGTCCAGAACATGAGCACCAAGCCATTGGATCCAGGTCCAGAGGCCTCGGACAACTACGCCGGCGCCAACGCGGTGACCGTGTACGATACCAACGTACTCGGTGAAGCGATCGGGTTCACGGTGCGTGGCAACCAAGGTGCAGCGATCGGCAAGCTCCTTCAGTGGGTGCAGGCTGGTGGTGCCATCGCAGCAGGGGCAACGGTCGCCATCGCGGCGGGTGTGGCAACTGCCGGTGCTGGTACCTTCGCAGTACGGTCAGCCATGACGACCGGGCAGTACGGCTGGGCCATCGAGGCCTGATTTCAACCAACCAGAGGTAGATGACATGCTTGTCGAAGAAGTCCCCTATGACATGAACTTCGAGGATGGTCAACAAGCAGAAGCTGACAAGCGACTGTTTGTGATCTTCTTCAAGATGGCCATCCAGAACGGTTTCAAGTCAGAGACCGAAGGTCGGCCCATCTTCGAAGACCGTGACATGATCAAGATCCTCGCGCCTGGCACGCGGGACACGTTCATCGCCAAGGCCTCGCTGCACTATCAGCGCCGCTTCCCGCAGCAGTGGGCACGGTACAAGGCCAACGAGGAACAACTCATGGTGGGGACCCCGCTGTCGCAGGTGCCCTGGATGACGCGTTCGCAGGTGGCCGAGTTCGCCGCGCTCAACTGCCACACGGTGGAGCAACTGGTGGCGATGCCCGACTCCGAGACCCACAAGTTCATGGGCTTCCAGCAGCTCAAGCGCCGTGCCCAGTCCTTCCTCGAGGCTGCAGCGGGCAACGCTCCCATCGAGCGCATGAACAAGGAGCTCGAGAAGCGTGACGAGCAGATCGCCCAGATGCAGCAGCAGATGACGGCGCTCATGGCACAGCTCAGCAAGACCGCAGCTGCGGCGCAGCCACAAGCGACGGCAACGGCAGCGGTCAAGCCTGCCTGAGGAAGCATCATGGCCTACTGGACGGCAAAAGCCATCGTCGACCAACTGGTCGCAGAACTCGGTCTGATCCCGACACCATCCCTCGTTGGTGTGTCGGGACAGACCGAGGTCCAGTCTTCTCAAATTCTGGCATTGATGAACTCTGCTGGCAACGAGCTGAACACGTATTACCCGTGGCAGCAGTTTGCCAAGGAGTTCACTGTCACGATGGTCCCAGGTCAGTCGGCTTATCCGCTACCTGATGACTACAAGTATTTCACAGACCAGACTCAATGGGACAGAACCAACCACTGGCCGTTGTCTGGTCCAAAGTCAGCACAAGAGTGGGCCTTCTTGAAAGGTAGTCTTGTGGCTGGTTTCCCGCAGCTCCGCTTCCGTGTGATGCAAGACAAGTTCGTTGTCTTCCCCACGCCGACGAGTGATACTCCATTCAATCTGGCAATGGAGTACATCATCAAGTTTTGGGTCTCAGACAGCTCCTCTCTGCCTGCCACCAAAGAGATGGCAAGTGCTGATAGTGATGTGGTCTGGTATGATCCATGGCTCATCATCAAGTTCACCAAGCTCAAGTTCTATGAACTGAAGGGCTTTGACACTACAGCACTGCAAGGCGACTTTGTCCGCACCTTCAACAGTCTTACTGGCAAAGATACAGGTGCACCAATCCTGAATCTTGCTGGTATGCAAGCTGAATATCTACTCGGGATCAAGAACATCCCTGATGGCAACTGGGGCATCATGTAATGCTATTCCCAGTCAAACGGCAGGTCAGCGCCCCCACGAACGTTCCAGCACCTGTTGGTGGTTTGAACGCTCGTGACTCTCTAGCCGCAATGGCAGAGACGGATGCTATTTTGCTGCAGAACTGGTGGCCTCAACCATTTGGCTGTTCTGTCCGTCGTGGTTACATTGCGTGGGCCACCGGCATGCCCGCCGCTGTGGAGACATTGGCAACGCTCTCTACGCGTACGGGTGCCCAGAAGTTCTATGCATGGGCTGGTACAGAGGTCTATGACATTACCCTGAGTGGTGTCGTTGGTGCTCCAGTGGTCACTGGCTTAGCAGGTGCAATGTGGCAGTCGGTCATGATGACCAATACTGCTGGTTCGTTCCTCATTGCTGTGAACGGCCTGGAGGAGCCAATCATCTTTGGTGAGGCAGCCATCAACCGCATTGCAGCCGGTGACGGCATCGCCCCATTTACTTGGGCTGGTGTTTCACCGACCTCGATCATTCAAGTTACTGTCCACCAACGGAGACTTTGGGGTGTCCAGCGTGAAACCACTTTCGGTTGGTATCTACCTCCCGACCAATATCAAGGTACCATGGAGCGGTACGATTTTGGTCCCGTCTTCGGACGTGGCGGTTACCTGCAATATCTCACTACTTGGACAGTGGACGATAACAGCGGCGCGCAAGACAGACTCGTGGCAATGTCCTCTCGTGGAGAAGCGGCGATCTACGAAGGCACTGATCCTAATAACGCAGCTACCTGGGGACTTGTTGGAGTATACTACGTTGGACCGCCTGTGGCTGGTTCACGAGGGTGTACCAAGGTCGGAGGTGACCTTTACATTCTGACAACCCAAGGTGTGGTGTCTTTGAACAAACTGCTGGCCTCCCTCAGCAACACAGAGTCCGACGCCAGATTCATCACATCCAAAATTCAGTTCATTGTCTCAGAGCTGGCAGCAACGCTCGGTGACCTTGATCACTGGAGTTTGAATTACTACACGAAGTACAGCATGCTTCTACTCAATGTCCCATCGGTGACATTGAATGGGAACATTCAACTTGCAGCAAATCAACTCATCAACTCATGGACTGAGTTCTTGGGTATGGATGCTGCATGTTGGGGTTCGCTCGATGCTGAGATGTACTTCGGAGATTATCAAGGTTCAGTCCATCGTGCATGGTATGGCCCCAAGGACCACGTGCTACTGGATGGGTCTGCTGGCAGAGGCATTGTCTCCAATGTGCAGCAGGCCTTCACTTATTTCGGAAACAGGTCTACGCAGAAGCAGGTTGGCATGGCGCAGCCAATCTTCTCCACTGGCCGCCCACAGAACGTCTCGATTGCCGTCTTGTATGACTATGAAGTCAGACAGGTTCCCACACCCAATCCGTCTGCTGGTGGTACCAGTCTTGCCTTATGGAATGAAGCTTTTTGGAACGTGGATTTCTGGGGCGGTGGCTCAAGCATTCAGAGGCAGTGGATCCAAACGCTTGGTCTTGGTTCTGCAGCATCTCTTCGCATGACTCTTCAGACAGACATGGAAGTGCTGTGGATCACAACTGGCTACACGCTAGTTAATGGTACGGGGATCCTATGATCAGGTCCACGCATCAAGGCGAGATGACAGAGTGGCTTTGCGAGCGGGCTGGGCCTGTCTCAGGATCTCGTATTGTCTGTCTCGGTCTGTATGGTGCCCATGGCATTCGAGGTGTCGTGGGCTACTATGACTGGAATGGTGCCAGTTGCAGAATGCATGCAGCTGGTGTTGATGGCAACTGGCTGACACGCGACTTCTTGTTTGCTATCTTCCATTACCCCTTCGTTGTCTGTGGCGCGAACCAAATCATCTGTGAAGTTTCAGCTGCCAATGTGCGGATGATCAAGCTACTTACACATGCTGGTTTCAATACCACGTACATCCTTCCAGATGCACACCCAGATGGTGCGCTTCTTCTGTTTGTCATGCGCAAGCATGAGTGCAGATTCCTAAGGACAAATCATGGGAAAGAAAGCACCACCGCCCCCGCCGCCGCCTGACTACATGGCGCTTGCCAAGCAGCAGAGCGAGGCTGACAGAGCTAGTCAAGACTACGCTCTGAAGGCGAACCGTTCCAATCAGCAAAGTGCGTACGGCAACCTGGAATGGAGTCAAGACCCAACCACTGGTCAATGGACGCAGAAGACAACGCTCAACGACCAAGACCAGGCCATCTTGGATCAGCAACGCCAGTTGCAGCTTGGTCTGACAAGTGGTGCGCAGGGTCTTCTTGGTCAGGCCTTGGAAACCCGTGGCAAGTCATTCACCCCCACTGACTTGGTGGGTGTCGACCCGAATTCAATCACCAGTGGCTTGACCGACATCCAGACAGGTATCGATCGGTCTGGCTTTGGTAACTATGGGAGCCTCGACACTTCTGGTATCTCCAAGCTTGACCCAGGTTTCGGTGCAGTCGAGCAAGTTCAACAAGCAATGATGGGACGGCTCGCACCGATGCGGGAGCAGTCACGTCAAGCAGAGATTCAACGGTTGAAGAGCCAGGGTATCTCAGAAGACTCCGCCGCGTTCCAACGGGCCATGACGACCCTGGACCAGGGCGATACCGATGCGCAACAGCAAGCACTGCTGAGTGCAACCCAGGCCTATGGTGACATCTTCAACCGTGGTCTGAGCAACAACCAGCAAATCTTCGGGCAACAACTGCAAGGCGCGCAGTTCGCAGACCAGCAACGTCAGCAGCAGATGCAAGAAGAGTTGCAGGCAGGTCAGTTCGGCAACCTGAGCCAAGGCCAGCAGTTCGAGCAGAACGCACAAGTCCAACAGATGCTGCAACAGCTGCGCGGTCAGCAGTTCCAAGAGCAAGCTGCGACCTACGATCGCCGTGCTGATCCGATGGATACGCTCACCAAACTGCTGGGCATGAAGGTGGAACAACCACAGTTCGGCAGCTACGCCATGACTCAGGCAGCACAGGCGCCTGACCTCGTGGGTGCAGCTGAGAAGAGTTACAAGGCTGAGATGGATGCTTTCAATGCCAAGCAAGCAGCCAAGAGTGGCATGATGTCAGGTCTGCTTGGTATGGCTGGTACGATCGGTGGCTCGTTCTTCGGGCCTATTGGTTCATCCATTGGTGGTGCCCTTGGCAAGGGTCTCGGCGGTGCGCTGTCAGGTGGTGCTCC
>Ga0137423_1000096_pt1 | contig 33783 bp, 54 predicted proteins | sample EasRivERMZT600_2_FD_102326 | JGI IMG/M metagenome (GOLD analysis project Ga0137423, IMG submission 102326) | Soil microbial communities from meander-bound floodplain in the East River, Colorado, USA - East River MetaG ERMZT600_2 | ecosystem: Environmental > Terrestrial > Soil > Floodplain ...
GTCTCCGACATCCTCGCGAGGCAGGAGTCGTTGATCGTAAACGTCCTCTCCGCAGCGAATCAGACCCGGATGGATGCGGCGACGGCAGGTGGTCAGCTCGGCCTCGGTGAAGGCCAGATTCGCCTCGGCGCTGCCGGCCTGCTTCCGCAAATCGCCGAGATCGAACGGATGTCCGGGCAGAACGCCGGCGCGATGCTCAACGCAATTGGCATGTCCCGCCAAGGCGTGACGGAACGTAACCTTGAACGAGGGATCGCTGACTTCATCCGGCGGTCGCAGCCTTGGCTCCTGAACGAGGCGAGCGCTTATGCAACGGGCATGCCCCAGCCACAACAGCCTCCGCTCGTCCAGGGCAGCGGATGGCAAGAGGGCGCAGGTGCCCTCATCGGAGCGCTGATGCCGGCGCTCATCGCGCTGAGCAGCCGGAAGCTGAAGGACGTCGGAGAGGAGATCGACTCGGAAACCGTTGCCCGGAGCCTGGCAAAGCTGCCGATCCACCGGTGGAAGTATAAGGGTGACTCCGTCTCCCACATCGGTCCGATGGCGGAAGACTTCAGCGAAGCCTTCGGCGTCGGTGATGGCACCACGCTCCACCTCGCGGACGTGATGGGAGTCGTCCTCGCCGTCAACAAGGCCGTGGCGCAACGAGCCACAGCGTAGGATCCGACCATGCCGAAAGTCCGTCGCACACGTAACGCGTACATCGTCGAGCCGACCGGCGCCGAGGCCTTCTTCTCGATGATGGCGCAGATCATGGTTGGCGTCCGCCAGGGCCTGCAGGAGAGGGAGGCTCGCCGAATCCGCGCCGCGGAGATGAAGGCGAAGTACGACGAGGCGACGCCTGAGATGCAGGCCGAGATGAACGCGAACCCGGAGCTCATCCGGATCATCACCGGGAAGCCTCCGGCGAAGATGCCGAAAGGATCGCAGGGCCCGATGCCTCCGACCCTTCCGATCCGCGACCTGACTCCGGAGGAGATCGTCTCCCGTCGACGTGCCGCTGCCGACGCTGAATCCGCTGAGATCGGAGCGAAGCAGGGGCAGCTCGACTTCGACGCTGCGAAGAAGCGGATCGAATTCTACGGCGGCCTCGACAAGATCCCGAAGGAAGAGGTGCACATCTCCGACTTCATCGTCAACGATCCAAGCCTCTCCGTGTCGGAGGCGCAGGAGCGATGGCAAGCCATCGTCCATCCGAAGTTCTCGGAGGCGTCGACGCAGATCCGAACGCATGCTGGACCTGCCTACGAGAACCAGCTTCGAACCGACGCGTATGACAAGTGCGTCGAGCGAGCGGGGTACAAGAATCCGGACTGCATAGCATACTCCGATTATATGGCCACGGGCGACCCCGAGAAGCTCAAACCGATCAAGAACTACGAGCTGAAGAGCCAGGCGACTCGGAACTACGAAGAGCAGATCCGTGAGCATCAGCGTGTCGCCGCGCGCTTCGAACGAACCCAGCAGATGGCGATTGCGACCGCCGCGAGGCAGATCGTCGCGGAGGACGATCGGATTCCGTATGACGCGGCCCGGCGCATCGCGGAGCATACGGCCTACGGCGAAGACCTCCCCGACGAGCTGCTGCAGTATGATGTTGATCGCGTCCGGCTGAAGCAGTCGATGTCCGACCTCAGCCTCCGAAGCCTGCAAGCCGACGTCGAGATGAAGGAGAGCGGAATCGCAGGCCTTCGGGAAATGGTTCAAACTCATCTGTCCATCCTCCAGAGGGATGAGCTCCGTGGGACCGACGCTGCAAAGCTCTCCGCGAAGCAACTGGACAAGATCATGCCGGAGCTCGTTCGGCGCGTTGCGTTGCAGGCTGGAATGGAGCCCGGCGACCTCTCCGTCGAAGGTGCGAAGACAAATCCCCTCTGGGGGATTATCAAAGGTATTGCCGGCTACTCTTCCTCGGAGGAGGCCATCGGCGTGCCGGACACTTCGGGCCGAGTCGAATATCTCTCCCCTGCAGAAGTTGCCCTCGGCGCAATGGGGATCCCCGGCTTCCGAGAGGAGCTTGGTCGAGATCCCCGGCTGACCGCGGCAACAGAGCGAGTCGGAGAAGTCGTCGGCCAGGTCGCCGGGAAGCTGTGGGAGCGGGAGACCTTCGCACAGGAGCTAGTGACTCAGCTCGAGAAGGCGGGGAAGGTTCTCTCGCCCGGCCTGAAGATGACCCTCTACTCCATGAACGAAGCGAGGAAGGCGGCGTTCACACGACCCTCGGTTCAAGGCAAGCCGACCGCTCAGACGACAGCCGAGCAGCAGCAACACATCGAGAACGTCGCGGACGAAATCGGTCGGCTGCTCGCGGACAAGACCATCCCTCGAGCGAGGAAGGAAGCGCTCCTCGACGTGCTGACAGTCCTTGAAGAAGTCGACGCTGGCAAACGGCCGTTCACGGACCTACTCAATGCCACAGTCCCTCAGTGAGAGAATCGCCGAGATGCGTGCAGCGTTCGAGCTGGAGCAGGGAGAACTGTCTGCTCCGCGCCCTGAGACCTTCCGGGAGAAGGTTGCGTCAGCTCGTGAAGCGTATGCTCGGGATCTGGACGAGCAGAGGCAGATCAGGCCCGTCTTCAACCGCCTGCGGGATCGGGAGTATGTGGTTGATCGCGTGATCGATGGGGACACCGTCAACATCGCAGGCCTCGGCCCAGCGAGACTTGTCGGGCTGAATGCCCCGGAGACCGTCCATCCAACGCAGCCGGAAGGTCGGGTCGGAGCCGAGTCGAAGCAGATGGCCGAGATCATGCTGACCGGGCAGAAGGTCAGGGTTAGCGTCGCTCCGGGCACGGATCCCTACGGGCGGAGCCTTGTGTCATTGACCCTGCCAAACGGACGTTCCGTCAACGCTTCGCTTGGCGACGCTCTCAGCCGCTATACAGGCTCGTCGAAAGACCCCTATGGGAACGTCATCGGGCCTGAAGGCTCGATCCTCCGCGACAGCACCGCCTCGAAGAACACGACTCGTGCTGTCAGTGCAGGCATGCTGCGAGGCCTAATCTACCCTATCAGTTCTCTCGTCCCTGAGCTCTACGAGTCGCTCGACAAGGAAATCGCCGATATCAAGGCCCAGGCGCACCGCTTCATGCAGCAGCCTCAAGTCTTCGAGGCAATGGGCCGTCCATCTCAGACGGTGCAAGATATCATCGCCGGGACGCCCGCCGTCGCTGGCGAGCTTATCGGAGGCTCTCTCCCGGGCATCGGCTACTTCAAAGGAGCGCAGGTCGCCTTCCGCGTCGGGAAGACTGCCGACATCAGCGCCCGTGCGCTCCGCCACGTCACAGCCTCGACGGTTGCCGGTGCTGGCTTCGGAGCCGGCGCGCAACTCGAAGACGGGGAAAGTCGCTTCTCCCGTGTCGCCCGCGATGCGATCATCGCAGGAGCGGCAGAGGTCATCTTCCTCCCGTGGATCAAGAAGGGGTGGCAGCGGGAACTCGGTACGAAGCAGGCGAGGGAAACGACGACGAACCTCGCTCAACGCCTCGGCATCTCCTTTGAAGAAGCGGAGCGACGAATCACAGCGGAGAGGGTAGGAGCCATCACGCCAGACTTCGAACTGTCTCGGGCGATCGTCCAGGGAGGGAAGGACGAGCCAGCCCTTCGGGCGTCTCCCCTCTACCAGCAGTCGGCGACGAAGCTCGATCTTCTCGAGTCGATCATGCCGCAGGATCCTGCCACGATCGACCCGATGATGCCGGAGAGCGTCTCGATGACCTTCGACCTGGACGTGGAGGGGAAGGTCACTCCAATCCGACTCTTCTCTTCGAAGACGGCGTCGACGAAGCAGTTCTTGGAGCAGGTGGATGATATCGTCAAGGTGATCTCGACGGAGCGGAGCAAGGGCCTGAACGTCAAGATCCGGAATCCGATCTCGAGGAATCCGGCCACATGGGGCTGGCTGAAGAGGCGGATACTCGGGCATCCGACGGCCCGTCCTGCTCCTGGGCCTCCGCTCGGACATGCTCCCCCCGCGAGCGTCGCAGAGACGGGCGTCCCTCCGAATGCTGGGGATGTTGTCACAGTCCTCGATGATGCGGGCGTGCGCCGCCAGACGAAAGTTGTCTCGGAACCCAACTTCGAGCCTGCTGGCCCGGATGAGGGCATCCCCTTCGACAGTTTCACGAGAGAAGGCTATGAGAAGCTCCGGCGTGCCGGCTTCACGGTTGAGGAGATCGGCGGCCTCGACGAAGTCGAGTTCCACGTCACCGCAGCGATGGTCCCGGTCGATCCGAAGAACCTGACGCGCGGTGCTCGTGTCCGGAGAGATGTCCAACAGGCAAAGGCCGCAGGGAAGAGTATCGCACCTGAGGGTGGATCGGAAATCATCGACTCCGGATTCGACCTCAAGCAGGCGATTGCGGCGGGATACACCTACGAAGAGTTCCTGACCATGCTCACGAGGAAAGCGTTGAGCGGGCAGCCGTTGTCCAAGTGGCAGGCTGGGAACTTCCCCTACCTCCAGAGGCTCTCGCAGAAGATGGCTCGGGGCGTTCCGATGGAGGAAGTCGAGCTCCTCGGCATGGATCAGCCTGTCGGGTTTCGTGAGGCGCCGACGGACGTCGGGCACTTCCCTCCGGAGATGAGGGACGAGTTCGGTCGGCCGAAGCCTGGGGCGGTGATGACTCCCGTCTACGAACGCGTCGTGGCGCCACTCGGCCACGCGACGCCCGGAGTGGAGGAGGGGGTGATCTTCCACCCGCAGGCGAAGGCGATGACTCCGGCGGTGGCGGTTGATCCGATGACCCAGGTCGATGATGTCCTGGATCCGAAGCGGTTGACCCGGGGCAGGCCTATGGAGTCGGCGGAGCAGCTGGCGGTCCGCCGCCGGAAGCAGGCGCAGTATACGAAGGAGGTCGCGTCGATCGAGCGGAGGCTCGCCTCGGAAACGGATCCTGCGACGCGTGCTCAACTCGAGCGGAGCTTGGCGAATGCTCGTGCTGACCTGAAGGGTGTGGCAGATCCTCCTCCTCCCGCGGAGAGGCCGAAGCCTCGGCGAAAGCCGCGGCCTCCCGCGAATATGGTCGAGGTGACTCAACCGGATGGAAGTACGGGGCATGTCCACATCTCGAGGGTCTTTGTCGAAGCTCCGGTGAAAGCGGGGGAACCCATCCCGAAGAGGCGCCTGACCGCGCATCCGGATGGGAGCGTCCGGCATGGCTACGTCCATCTCGAGTCGGGAGAGGTCTCCGTCGAAGGCTACGGCGCAAACCTCGAGCCTGGCGATAATCCGTATCGCGACGCCACCTTCACGTCGATCGATCCGGAGAATGTGTTTGGCCGGGATCTCCGGATGTTTGTGCATGCCGATGGGACGGTGGACCTGTCGAACGTACCGGTGTCGCACTACGTTGTGGAGCATCAGGCCGGCTTCGGACACGGCTATGAATTCGGGCCGTTGGACCTCGCGGAGCATGCGGCGGGGAGAGACAAGACGATGTTGAGCGGCGGCTTCCGCTCTGGGGAGGAGGTCCTGGGCTTCGCGCCTAGGGCAGAGCCTCCGGCCTTTGGTCGCTTCCCTTCGGGGTTCCAGGCCCGCAGGATCCGCAAGGACATCAGCATGGAGAAGCGGACGAAGCCTGATGTCAGGCGACCCGCCGCTCAGGAGGACGTGTCCTTCAACCAGGAGGATCTGGGGTATCCGGACCTGGATGTTGAAGACGAGCTCGACGAACCGTTGATGCGAGTGAGGGCCGGGGACATCACAACACGACGCGGCAACTGGACGCACCGTGAGCTGACGGCGACTTCGGCAGCGCGCATTGCAAGCGGCCTTCCGACGAAGCGTCGGCCTCCGACTCGGGGGGTTGAATATCAGCTGACTCGTGAGATGCTCGAAGGCGCCGAACCCCATGCCGAGTGGGCGACGGTCCGGCGGGCCGCCCGCATCCTGCAGAAGCAGGGATATGAAGACTCCACCCGGCTTCGCGTTCGGATCGCCCGTGAAACGCATCAGGCATTCGCCGACGACGACCCGATCACGATGACGATCCGCGAAGCTGCCTCGCTCGAGCTACCGCTTCCCAACTCGGACAAGCTCTTCATCGAGGCGTCGGCCCGCGGGATCACAGTCCTACCGAGCGGTACCGGCCACAAGTTGGTCCTCCCCGACGGATCGAAGCGCGTCTTCAAAGACGATCTTGAGGCGCTGGAAGCTGTACAGCGGATCCCGATCAACAGGGTTGACCTAAGCCTCGACCAGCCTCTCGCTCGCCTCTGGAACATGGGGGTCGAAAACGGTTTCGACGCTGAGGTCGATGCTCGCACCTTCCTTCCTATCCCGCTTCAAGAAGTGATGGTTGGTCAACTGCTGAAAGGGTCGAGGCCGCTCGCAGAAGTCCGAACGTCCAGCATGGACGCCTTCGAACAGGCGTTCGCGATGATCAGCCGAGACCTGCCGGCGGGACGTCGACTGACCGTCATGCCTCTGGAGAAGGTGGGGAAGGTCACTCGCCTCGCCATCTACGACCCGGACCTCGTCAAGGCGAGGATGACAACCTTCCAGGCGTCCTTCGAGCAGCTCGGGTTGAACTTCGAGAAGAATAGCCTTCCCGCTCACATCATGGACCTCGACGGGATGCCTCATGGGTTGCACACCCTACAGGGCAACGACCCTGAAAGCGGGATCATGTATACGTGGTACCGCCAACATTCCATGAAGGGAAATTGGCAGCAGGGGAAAGTCGTAGTCGACGAGACGGGGCCGCAACGCGTGTTCACCACCGAGCAGAAGAACGGGTTCCTCTTCCGAGTTTGCTGATATGGCTAACCCACAAGATTGCGCTCCCGGCGACGCTCGCTCCGACGTGGATCTCGTCGAGCTTGCACAGCAGGATCCTGTTGTCGCGTTCACCCCGGAGGACGCCCGAAAGCCGCGAGGGGCAGGAGTCGCCCTCGACTCGGCGACGGACGAGACGGCGGAAGCGACAGAAGCTGCGATGGAGGCCGAAGCGCGAGCCGAACGGCTGAAGTACTACGAGGACAAGCAGCCTTGGTACTCGCATGCAGTAAACTTCTTCCGCGTACCGCAGGAGACGTTCCGGTCAATTGAGAGGCACAGTCGTGTCCCCCTCCACACGATGTTCCGTCATGTTGAAGATGGGCTCGACGAAGTCGCGCAAGCGGTTACGGACCCGATCAAGGAGGTCAGGCACATCGTCCGGAATCTGAAGTCCCAGCAGAGCACGTTCTATCAGAAGCTGATCCACGGGAATCGGGAAGAGAAGAAGCAGGTGCAGCGGCTGTTCGAGGAGCGGTTCCACAACCCGCAAGCGGCGCTCGAACTCGAGAAGAAGATGCATCCGCAGATTGCCGAAGCGGCGACGCAGCTGAAGGGGGTCTATCAGCGCTACTGGAACAGCCAGGGCCTATCGAATGAGGAGATCGATGCCTTTCTGAAGGTTTCTCCCTTCATCCGAGAGCATGACGGCGACTACCTCGCATTCAAGAGTGAGTATGGCTCCCGCATCCCGAAGATGATGTACACGCTGGAGGACGCGTTCAAGACCGGGGAGATCATGCTCGACTCCCGAGAGTGGGACTTCCAGAAGATTGCGACGACGCTGATCACGACGGATGCGAGGCAGAGGAAGCTGGCCCCGGCCTGGAACATGGTCAAGTCGCAGATGGACTTCTTTGCGAGGGATAGGATTGTACCCGGCGACGTCCTCAACATCTTCCATGGGTATATGGACGAGGTCCGGTATGTCCCCGACACGTTGCAGATTGCCCTCGCGCGCAGCTTCAACAAGGTGACCCAGAAGCTTGTGGGGAAGGAGCTGACGACTGAGAATTCCTTCAGCGTCGTGCCGGCGTTTCTCGAGATGAACTACTACTCCAACATGGCCTGGAATACGGGGACCGCGATCCGCAACTTCATGCAGCCGTGGATGACGACGTACCCAATCATGGGGGAGAAGTGGGCCTGGAAGGGGTATGAGACTGCGGCCAAGGCGATGCGCGACCCGAAGATTCTGGACTACTACGCGAAGCTCGGGGTGATTACGAGAGACGTCGAGCCTATGGCCGCGTCGTCGATCCGTGGGGCGATGCGGAAGGCAGGGGCCGCTGGCGGGAGGCCTGGCCACGAGCCCCTCGACTGGATGCGGGATCATGCGTGGACGATGTTCCGCTCGGCCGAGAACGTGAACCGGATCATGTCCTACGACGCGATGGTGCAGCGTGCGGGGCACTACGGGAAGATGTTTGCCTCGGGCAAGATCAAGTTCAAGGACTTCCATGAACTGTCCAAGCTCGACTGGATGGATGATCTCGACGGCCCGATCACCTTGCAGGTGAGGGCGATGATGGAAGGTGGGCAGGCGGAGAAGGCGATTCATTTGATGGGCCTGCAGTTCGTCCGGAAGACGCAGTTTGTCTATCGGCGGGGCAACGCCCCCTACGCCATGATGGGGACGATGGGGCATCTGCTCGGGCAGTATGGAACCTGGCCCGCGTGGTACGCGTCCTACATGAGTGACATGTTCTTCCGTGGGTCGGCGAAGAATAGGATTGCCGCGCTCACGCGATGGACGGGCGCGAACGCGGCTGTGATGGTGGGCGGGTCACAAGTCTTCGGAGTGGAGATGGGGAACTGGGCGTTCTTCTCTCCTTTCGGCTACACGGGTGGCCCGGTCGTCGACATCGCTCGGAACTTGAAGAGCGGGGCCGACGTGATGATGGGGTCGCAGGATCCGGTCGACCGGATCCAAGCTGCGCGTCTCCGCCACGCATATACGCAAGTCATTCCGGGAGTCCCGTGGCGGGGGGCAATCCAGACGAAGGAAGCGTTTGATGCGATTCTTCAGTCGGACTGGAAGACGGCGACGAAGCGCTTTCTGGGCTTTCAGCCGACGGAGGAGACCCGACCACCCGCAAGTCGCTGACCTTCAGCTTTCGGACGTTGCGGAGTCGCTTGTAGAGGGTCGAGTAGTCGAGCCCCAGGCGAGCCGCGACGACTGCTACGCCGTCCTTCCTGATTTCGTCGACGAGTTCGTCGGTCACGACCAGTCTCTGATTGTTCGGCCCTCCTTGCTTCCGGATCTGGATCCCCGCCTTCTCCAGCGATCCGCGAATCGTATTCCGTGAGACGTCCAGCTTCCTCGCAATCTGGCTGATGGACAGTCCCCGCGTCGTGTAGAGGTCCACCCAGAGGGAGACCTCCGAGGTGTAACCTAGCTTCGCTGCGACTTCGTCCCAGTTGATCATCTTTGCTCCTAGCGGAGGGGGATGTCCTGGATCCCTAGCTCTCGCATGAGGTAGAGGATGAGCAGGACCACGACAACCACGATGATGCCAGTCTTGAACGGCGCCGGCATCGGGATGTAGGTCGTGATGAGGTAGACGACGAACCCGACGAGTGCGAGGACGAGGATGAGGCTGATCATATTCTGCTCCTTTGCTGCTGCGCGTTTACTCCCAACCGATGCTCGTGAGGTAGTAGGTCTTCCCGATCGCGTCCCACTCGATCATCTTCGCTTCGCGGAGGGTCGAGACGCTCCTCTTAAACTGCTCCGCGGTGAGCCGACTGGACATCCTGCGGAGGAGTTTGCTATGCTCCATCGACCCTCCGCTCTGCTTGAGGATGCGGAGGATCCGGGCGTGGTCGTCCCCCGCTCCGCTCGACGTCATCTCGTCGAAGGTGGCTGGAAGCCACGCCTCCATCCAGTGGAGAATGCGTTCCGCCTGCTGGAGGTCCGGCTCGTCGATGATGAGCGTGTCGCTGCGGGCTGCGATCAGGACCATGGCGATGCGAAGCATGTGGTCCGGCTTCCGCTCGAAGTAGCCGGCGTATTGCTTGTCTGCGTGGCTCGACGGCCGGCTCCGATACCAGCGGACGTACCAGAGCGTTGCGGCGTCCGTCATCCGAAATTCGCCTTTCAGGTTTCGGAGCTTCAGCAGCCGAGCAACCAGCTCCTTCTTCCGCTCTTCGCTGCGGGCTGGCGGCAGAGGGAAGCTCCTCGACGTCGTCTCCTGGACGACGAACAGGAACCTGGACATGAACCCACCACCAAAGGCATCCTTCGGAATCGCGGTCTGGATCCAGTCGATGGTGGAGCAGAGAAGGGCGCTCAGCGCGACGTTCGTCAAGGTCGTCTCGCCCCGCCCCACCGTCTTCGAGGTCCATTCATCCGGACAATCGAAGAGGCTGGTCAGGAGCGGAATCATCCCCTCCTGATACTTCTGCTTCCCGAGGAAGACCGCGAGTTCCGGAGCGTAGATGAGACCTGTTGCGCTTTGCGTGGTCTTCAACGCGTCGACAAGCGCCTCGGGCGTGGTCTTATCCGCGATGAAGGTGCCGCCGGCCCGGACATACAGCGACGTTCCCATATTGCAGGCGGACGTCTTCCGGCAGCGGCCGGTCGGTGCTACGATCACCACGCACAGGTTCGGGTAGACCTTATACGCTCCCTTGTTGAAGTAGACGTTTCGGCCCAGCGTCGCTCCGACCACAGCCGCCGCCACGAAAAAGTGGAAGATGGTCGGAGGTTCCGTCTGGCGGGTCCAGTCGATGTAGTCGCCGATCCAGCCGCCAGTCGGCACGAGGGGATCGAATTCGACCCGCTTGTCCTGTGGGTGGAGCAGGAGCTCGATGTCTTCGATCGGACGTCGGAACGCCTGGCTGACCGCCGCGGTAATCGCCTCAGGCCTCTGCGACGGAGGAAGGTCCAGGATCCACGTACAAACTTCCTTGAAGAGGTCGTCTGTCGCGTTCTCCGCCGGGAGCTTCTGGAGAAGAGACATCATCTTCGAGATTTGTTGGCTGACGGACAGCGGCCGAAGTGGCGTGGGCGTCATAGCATCGTCCGCAACGCCGCCACGTTGTAGAAGATCGCGGCCCGCTGCTCGGCGGACGTCGTCTTCAGGTTGAGGAGCTCCGCGGAGGAGATCGGTGCCCCGCGCAGCGTAGCCTCCGTCAAGATCGACTTCCCCAGCAGGCCCCACTTGATCGGCTTCGCCGTGTCGATGGAGAAGTTGAAGGTCGGCTCCTGCTGCCACTGCCAGAGTTCTGCAAGCTCATTGACCCCGAGCAGGTGGATGCTGTCCGCCCACCGCGCGTCGAGGAACTCGATCTGCTCTCGGAACCAGGAGTACCTCGGTTCGCGATAGGGCAGGCAGATCATCGAGGCATGCCTGACGTTCCCCAGGAACTTGATCCGCTCCTGCAGGTCGTTGCCACAGAGTACGGCGGCGATTTTGTACTTCGTCCCGAGCAGGCGATGCGTCTCCTTGAACCAGGTGTAGTTTTGTTCCACCTCCTTCAGCTTGTCGGGGGCGATCACGTAGTCGGCTCGGCAGCGTTTCGCGGCTTCCAGCAGCTCTGCGGCGGAGAGTGGATGTCCCAGCTCGTGCATCGAGTTGTCCATGATCAGCTTGCGACCGCGAGGCCTGTCGCTGAAGAACTTCGCGTACTCCTCCGACTCGAGCACCTTGTGGGCGAGGACGAAGTCGAAGTCGCAGAGCTTGCTCCACTCCTTCAGGAAGGCGGTCGGAATCTCCATTGCAAGGCGAATGTTTCTCACAGGCCCAGGCTCCTCTCTAGCGACGCGCGTGCCGCTTTGTCTTCAGGATCTTTCGACTTGCACATTTTCCAATTGGTTCCCACGTGAACGTCTGCTGGGCAGAACCACCCGTCGGGATAGAAGCGCCGAACGGTCGCCGGATCGGCCGACGCCTCGACCAGCCTCGGCACGGGCTGTTGCATGATGCTGCGGACGATACCGACCACGTCCCGCGCGAGGTCCTTCGGGCTGCAGACGACGACTTCGTCGTGGACGGTCAGGCGAAGGGTTGCGGCCGCCGGCAACGCCGCGTCCAGCGCGATGAGCTCATCAATCATCATGTCGGCAGCACAACTGCTTGCAGGGAAGTTATAGACCTCCGTCACCTGCCGACTGTACCACCACCGCCGCCGCATCCACGGATTCGCGAGGAAGTATTGGTCTTTGACAATGTCGACCTGGCGTTCACGCCACGCTCCGAAGACGGTGAACCGCCGAAAGAAGCGCTGGATGAAGGAGACGACAAAGTTGAAGTCGAGGCCGTGGCCTTTGGCGATGGAGTCGGGACCACGACCATAGCCTAGCCCATAGACAATGAACTTCGCCGCGTGGCGCTGCTCATCGGTCACATCCTCGATCCGGATTCCGAGCGTCTCCGCGGCGACGGCCCTGTGATTATCCACGCCGCTTGCGAGCAGCTCCAGGCCGACGGGATCTCCGGACAGGACCATAGCCACCCGCCACTCGATCTGGGAGCTGTCAGCAGAGATCAGGACGTGCTCGTCGCTGTCCGGAATCCACATGTCCCGCATGGCCTCGGGCACATTCTGGCCGTTCGGGTCCCAGCTGTTGAAGCGGCCGTTCGCCGCCTTACTCACGCCGAACTTCGGATGGGCCCTCCCATCTCCGAGGAGGGCGAGGTCGACGTACGTCGACTTCATCTTCCGCAGGTGCCTGACGTCGTTGATGCTTCGTAGGATCACGTTCTCCGGGGCGAGGCGTGCGAGATTCTCCATCGCCTCCGCGTCGGCCGTCGCTACGCGTCCTCTCTTCTTATCATCCTTATACTGGACGGGCAACCCCAGCTTCTTGTAGAGGAGGTCCATCAACTGCTTCGGACTGTGGAGGTTGAGGAAGGGATCTCCTAGCCCTGCGCGGAGCGCTGCTTCGCGTTCGTCCGCTTCGCGTTCCAGCAGCATGCTCCAGGCCGCCGCCCTACTCTCATCGAGCTTCACGCCGAGTCGCGTCATCTTCTTCAGGACTGGATGGACCGGCAGCACATGCTTCCAGTACAGATCCGTCATCCCGTACAACTCCAGCTCCCGGACGAGTCCCCGCTTCGGATCGAGAGCAGCCCGATCCGTCGCGATGCAGTCGACACCGCATACTCCATAGATATCGTTGCGGTACGCATCCTTCGACTTCCAATACTCGATGTCCGTGTGGCACGAGGCGATCATCGCAAGGTCTTTCTCGGCCCCCTGCTGACGGAACGTCCCCTTATTCTGCTCTGCAACAGTCGTCTGTCCGTAGGACGAGTTGCAGAGGTGGAACGCGACCATCGTATCGAAGACCTTCAGCCAGGGGATGCGGAACGCTTTCTCTTCCGCGAACGGGAGGTCGAAGTTGAGTATGTTCTGACCGACGATCTTGATTGCAGGATCGTCAAGTACTTCCTGAAAGAGCTGCTGAGTACCAATGGTCCAATCGTACACGTTAGCCTGATCGCTCCGGCCGACAAATCCGCACATGCGAATCGCACTATTGACGAAGTCGAGGCCGGTCGTCTCGAAGTCGAAGGTGATGTAGCCCCTCTCGCGACCAGCTCGAAGAAGATCTGCTCGAGTAGCGTTGAGGTCTGCACGACGCTCAACGCTGAACGGTAGACGACGGATCTCCGGGAACGCTCCTTCATCCTTCGCTCGTACCAGGTCAAGGACCGCGAAGGGCCAGTTGTACTGCTGTCGCATGACGAAGCTTGGGTGCCAGATGGGGAAGACTTTGTAGGGGGCGTCTCGCCCAAGGGTAGGTCCCTCTGTAACAACTCCTCTCCAGAGGCCGATCTTCTTCTTCCCGGTGAGGGTGTTGAGGGCGAGCTCCCCCGCCGCGATGATAAGGTTCGGCTGGACATCTTCTATCTCCTCGACGAGGAACCTGACGCAACATTGCGTTTCGAATTCGGTGGGTAGCCGGTTGCCTGGCGGCCGGCACTTGACGGTGTTCGTCGTGTAGAGGTGAAGGTTCTTCTCAATCCCGGCGTGCCGAAGCAGGGCGTTCCGCACGCGGCCCGTGCCTCCTATGAACGGAGCGAAGTGGTCTGGGCGGTGGCGGGGAGCATCAACTTCCTCTGCGCCTGGGGCCTCACCCAGGTAGATGATCTTCGCGTTGCGATTCCCGCTGCCCAGCACGGGCCCCGGCTCGAGGAAGAGGGGGCAGACCTCACACGCCTCCGGCTTGTTGAAGGGATTCGCTTCGCTCATAGGTCGCCCGTTATCTTCATAAACTCGTCCCGCGCCGCCGCATTCGTCAGGAAAATTCCACTGACTGCAGAGGTGACAATATCGCCTCCTGTTCGCACGCCCCGATGCCGCATGCACCCATGGACGCCGACAATAGTGCAAGCAACTCCTTTTGGCTCGACACGACGCTGCAGATCAGCAACAACTCTGTCAGTGAGTGTCTCTTGCATGATTGGCTCCGTGAGCTGACCTTCAACAGTACGGGCCAATTTGGAGAGTCCAAGGACCCTGCCATTTGGAATATATGCAAGGTACACTTGCATGACAACGGGTAGGAGGTGGTGGGGACACATGCCATGGACTTCATGCCCTCTCAGGACGATCATTGAGTCGTGCTTCTCCTCGAAGGTCCGGAAGTTGTTGGGGTGCGGGGTGAACAGCTCCGCGTACATCTTCGCGACGCGCCTTGGCGTTCCTGCGTAGTTCCGGTCTGCAAGGTCCACGTGCAGGCCTTGGAGGATCAGGCGGACGCCCTTCTCAATCTTCTCCTGGTCGATTCGGTTTCGGTTTGCCATCACATCTCCCTGACGAGCTTCTCGGTGTTGAGAGGCTGCGTCGTGCGTATCACGCTGAGGCGGGTGGAGCCGCGGCGTGGACATTTGTGCAGGTGGCCGGCGAGGCCCTTCTGAAGACGGGTCAGGACGTCGATGACCTTCGCCTCGCTATGCGCCGTGACCTTCTCCACCGTGGCTTCACACCACGGGCAGACGTTTTCGTAGATGTAGCCTTCAGCCTTCGTGCCGTGCTGGATGAAGGCGAGGACGCTGCGCTGACCGTTCTGCGGAGCGGCGCTCGCGACGATGATATCGTGGACGACTCTCACGGCGCCTCCGGCGTGCAGAGCTTCGCTGCAGCGAGAGTCTCTGTGCAGCGGACCGTAGACGGGTCGAAGAAGAGGACGCTGCGCGTCTCAACCGCGACGCAACCGAAGACGAGGACTGCTGCGATCAGCACGATGAAGCCGATGACAAAGCCGGCACCGAAGCGGAGCCAGAACTCCTTGGCTGTCATGGCTTCGCCCGCCTGCTCTCGACGTAGTCGTGGATCACCTTCTCCAGCTTCGTCGCGTCCTCGACGCAGATGTCGAAGCGGGAGGTGAGGACCTGGACGTCGGGGGTCACCTGGATCGCGTCACTGAGCTTCCCGCAGATGTCGCATCGGAGCAGTTTGGCCATGTCATTGCACCTTCAGGATCTTGTGAAGCTGGACGCTCAGCCTCAGCTGGGGGTAGTCATGCAGAAGGTCCTGCACGTAGGTCAGGTTGACCTTGTCGATGTCGAACTTGGCGTTCCTCGGCTGGAGGAAGACGATTTTGCCAGCGGCGGCCCAGCGGAGAGCATCGTCAGGAGTCGGCCAGTCGCTGCCAGATCCGAGCCCTGGCACGATGACTTTGACTTCGTCGGCGGCCAGGACCACGTCTTCGATGAAGCCGGGCTTGGGGCTGACACAGATCCATAGCCGACGGCGGTCCGGATGCGAGGCGTCGAGGGGCAGCGGCCGGGTCCCCGACGTCTCGATATGCAGCATCGGGGTGTAGACTCCGTCCCCTGGCGCAAACGGGAAGAGCATCGGCCTGATATCCTGGTCGAGGGGCTCCCCTCCCGTCAAGCAGATGTGCTCGTAGGGCATCGCCCACCGCTTCAGGTCCGTGGAGTCGAAGCGACCGCCTCCCCTCCAAGGCAACGCATGTTCGAAGTCCGTGTCGCAGGCGTGGCAGGTCTTCTTCCCGACGCTGCAGCCGACAAAACGGATGAAGGCCATGGGCGTGCCCGCGTAGCAGCCCTCGCCCTGGACGCTTTTGAAGCGCTCTGCGATGAGGTAAGCTTCGGCGCCGGGCATCAGTAACACCCCACGATGTACATGTGGCCCTGCGCATCGTAGCCGAACGTCGCCGTGCGGCTGCCACACGACGCGATGTAGGATCCGCTTCGCTTCGTCGACGAAGAGGACGGCCCCCATGGATAGCACGCGCTTGCCACCACCGCGAGGAGGAGGACGGCTACCGTTCGGAGCGGCCGGAAGAGGCTGCGGGTGTCAGGATTTCCGAGAGGTCGGAGGGCGTGCCGCTCCCAGGCCGCCAGCGTTTCGCGCATCGGATCCGAGCCGAGCGCCGCCTGCAACACAATTGCGATCTCCGGCTCGACGTCCACTGTGAGCCTCACCTTCCAGTGCTTCCCGCCTCGCCTCGAGGTCCAGGACTCGATGTCTTCGACCCCGAACTTCTCCTCGATCAGCGCGAGGATCCCGGCGGGCATCGCGGTGCCTTTGTCATCATCGATGAGCAGCTCGTTCGGCTTCGCGATGATCAGCTCGCAGCCTTGCTCCGCGGCAAGGCTCCGCAGCGTCGGCAAGTCATGATTCGTGTACATGTCCCCTCCCCCTACTGAACTGCGGCAATTCGCACCTGCCGGTCGACAACCGTCGCTTCGGCCCAGCCGTCACTCGTCTCTCTGACAACGACTCGAATCGGCGAGAAGTTCCGGTCGATCAGCTTCCCGAAGACGAGCGAGGCGATGTTCTCTGCCGTCGGGTTCACGGTCAGCAGGACAAGTCGCTCCGTCGGCAGCATCGCCGCTACAGGATCCTGCTGGTGCAGCACCATAGCATGATCGAAGGGCTCGAAAATCTCCTTCAGAGCCTTGCGCAGCACCTTGAAGTCGACGACGATTCCGATCCCGTCGGGTTTGCCCCCTACCGTCACCTCGACGATGTAGTTGTGGCCGTGGAGGTAGGCGCAGTTTCCATCATACCCGAGCAGGCGGTGTCCCATCGACACCTCGAGCTTTGTTGTCACGTTCATTCAGCTTCTCCGTGAGGATGTCTCGTGCCTTGAGCATAGCGCCATACGCCAGCTCATCCACGATCAGGTTGAATTCGTCTGCGAAGTTGCACATCGCACTGTGGGAGTCTCCATCCGCCGACTCAAGGGTTAGACGGCCGCGGAAGTGCCTCGTCTCCACTCCTCGTGTCAGCTTCATCGCGTCAGCTCCGTCCATGGCTTGCCGTACTTCTCCTCGACGGCCATCAGTGCGAACACCGCCCAGCCGATCGCAGCGAGGTGGTCGTCGCCTGGCTCCAGCCCACCCTGCATCTTCATCTGGTGCTCGACCAGGTGGTTGTAGGCCTCCTTACAAAAGGCGAGGGCGTTCTCCTCGCTCGTCAGGCTCTGCAGCCAATTCCCCTCACCATGCTTCTCCGCTCCGAGATCATAGCGCCTCGCCACCCGCCGCAGCGCCGTCGGCGGGATCATATGGTAGCCCGGCGCCTTTTCGCTTCGCGTCGTCCCGCCTGGCAAGACATGCTTCCCCAACGGGACCTTCGCAGCTCGTGTCAGTCCGTACTCTGCTACATCTTCTGGCATCTTCCCCTCCTGACGGAAGCGGTTACGGTACATGGCCCGACGCGTCGTGCGTCAGCCCATGTACCGTAAGCCTGTTGTGCTAGTCGACGAGCTGCGTGAAGCGGTGGATCTTGTTCTTCGCCCCGTACTTCTTGCCCGACGCGGTGTCCGTCCGCTCCGGTTCCACGAGGATCACGGCGCCGACTTCCCGACCGACGAGCTGGTCGGTGTCTTCGAGGACGAATTCGTCGTCCTCGCCGGTCTCCTCGAGGAGCTGACGCGTCCGGAAGCGGCCCTCGCCCTCGAGCATGAGGTTCTCGAAGACCTTCCTGCCGTGGAACTCTTCGGCCGACGCGGGGCCGAAGACGGTAAACGCGCACTCAGCCATCGGGATCTTCTTGTCCTTCGACAGCTTGAAGTCCGCCTTGTCGAGGCGAACGTTGTACGTCCCTTCCGGGAAGGGTTCCCCAGAGGGCATGTCTCCGACGCGGGAGGGATTCGGGATCTGAGCCATGTCGTCATTCTCCTTCGGACGTTGCTTGGGTGATGTAGATTGCAGCCACCACTGCGATCAGCGGCAGAAGTGGGTGCAATAGGAAGAGCGCTCCTGCACTAAGCAGGAGTGAGAACAGGAGCAGTCGCTGCATCCTGCCCGCTCCTTTCCCCCTCCGCAGTCTTCGGATCGAGGAGGGTGTAGGCGGTCTGATCCCCGGACATGTAGCGGATCAGCGCCGGGATGTTGTTGGTGCAACGGGTAGGAAGAGCGCGGAAGCCGGAAGGCAGGCGGACACCGGCAGGGCTGTTGCCTTCGCCCTGGACAATCATCCGATACTTCCCGTTTACGACGCGGAGCCGGAAGGTTGCGTCCGGCCAGCCTGGCACTTCCCTCGGCAGCTTTTGCCCTGGTAGCTCGGGCGCAGCGAACTGAGGAACGTCACCTTCACCACCAAAGAGGCCCTCGCGGGCGATGATGTAGATGTGACCGTGCAACTGGAAGAGCCGCGTGTAGAGCGACCGGCCCTTCTCCGCGAGGTAGCCGTAGGCACTTCGCGGATCTTTCGAGGCTGCGGGGGTCGAGAGGTCCCCCCAGCCCTTCAGCTCCACGAAGCGTTCCAGGGGCCACTCTCCCCACTGCGTGAGGGAGTCGAGTACGACCATTCCAAACTCGGTCTGCTCATACTCGATCTTCCCCGGCTTCTTCCCCAGCTCTGCAATCACCTCCATAGTCTCGTTGTGGGACGAGACCTTGATAAACGGAATCGGCGACGACGACAGGGACATCAGCCCATGCGTCTCCCCCAACTCCGTAGCGATGATCACAGGCGAGAGCCCCTGCCTGTAGCACTCTTCGACGCTACGCGTCTTGCCTCCACGGGCAGGTCCGTAGCCGAGAAGCGTCGCGAAGCTCGCCTTCAGCAGATCCGTCCGCTGAAGCTTAGGCAGGCTCTTTGCCGTCGGCATGTTCGACCTCCCCTCCCAGGACGGGGACGTTCCCCGCCGTTGCATAGAGCAGCTTCCCGCCGACGATCGTCATCTCGAGCAAATCGACGAAGTCGGTGTCTCGCCGAAGCTGCAGCTTCACGACCTTGCCGAAGGGAGTCGACGCGAGTCGAAACTCCCCCCAGACCTGGCCGTGATACATGAGGTAAGCGCCGGCTCCGCTCACGATTCGGCGCCTGCCTCCGCGTCGTCGTCCCCGTCGAGCTCGTCGATGAAGTTGGCGATGTCCGTCCCCGCCTCGTCCAGGTCGACCTCGCCCGACTCCTCCGTCACGTTCTCGTCGATGAACTTCCCGATCTCGGCCTTGAGTTCCTCTTTGTTCATACGCCTGCTCCAGACTGCTAGGACGGCGGCCTCCGCCACGACGCTGAATGTCGTCCCTTTCCATTCAAAGTCGCGCTCCGCGAACTTCGCGAAGATGATTCGTCGATGGGTCAAGTCTTCCGCGATCTCTCCTCCCTTCTCATGGATGTGAACGTAGGCCGACGTCGGGTAGATCGTCTCGACGTCGGGGTAGGCTATGCCTCCGGCGCTCTCCGTGGTCGGAGGGTCTTTGACGACGAGAAGGTGACCGGGGAGAAGGGTGATGTTCATCCTCTCGGCTCCGTGGGGGCGAGAGCAGCCCTGCCTGCTTCGTGTGCAGGACAGACGCACGGTCCGAGTCCTACGTGGTATCCGTGGTGCGCCTCAACCAATCCCCTCAACGCCTCCTCTAAGCGGGTGACGCGGGCTTCGGCGGCTTCCACTTTAGGCTCACGCTTCCAGATCGTGTGAATCGCCTGAGCCAGCCCATACTTGAATCCGTTGGTCTTCGACTCCTGCTCGATGAGGGCGCGAGGCTCGATGGCGAACCCGCGCTCGATGCCTTTCCACGTCGCCTCAATCTCGGCCGTCAGCCGCTGGTGGTCGGCCCACAGATCGCGGAGGAGGGCCGCTCCCGATTCTGGCGGCGCGATCTGACAGTCCGAGTGGTCGATGTACCGCTTGACCTGTTGGGCGAGATCCGTCATCGAGGCCTCCGGCTTAGTCATCGTCTTTCTCGCTGGCTTCGTCCTTCAGTTGGTCAATGGCGTCGGCAGTGTGTTCGGCAGGCTCGCCGACCATCAAATCGCCAACGTCTCGGACAACAGCCACAGGAATCAAGGCTACGTTGACTACGGTTCGCACGAGTTGACCAAACAGCTTCATCGTGTCCCTCCGGGTGGATCGGGCGGCCCACAATCACGCGGGATCATGAGCCGCCCTGTCTTACTTCTTGCTGTTCGCGAGCGCACACATGGCGTTCGCGGCGTTGCAGGCTGCCTGCGCGAACTTCATCGCCTCGTCAGCCGATGCCGCTTCGCTGGCCCGCTTCACGAGAGTCTGTACATGCTGTTCCATTGGGTTCTAGCTCCAATTTGTCGGCGCTTGATTGACGTATGTAGAGGTGCGCCAACGGATAACCCCTACAACTTCTGGCCTCCGGGTGGATCGAGCAGGGCGGAGAGTTCGTCGGCGCACTCTCGCACTTCCATCGACCGCACGCGCCACTCGTGGGCGGTATCTCCGTATGGATCGCTGTGCGTATCGGCTCGAAGCTGGTACGTCGCGGTACGCTTCCTCCACTGCTCCACCAGTCCTCGCGGGGCCTCGCGGAGATCGGGGGCGGGAGGAAGCGGAGCGGCAGCGGCCCACTCGATAAGCGCGTAGATATGCCCTTGAATAATCGCGGCGTTGAACGGCGCTTCCACGTCCAGACGGCCACGCATCAGGGCCAGCGCATACGTGAGGGCGGCAAGCACGTCAGGCCCGGGGCGGGCGCTCATGCTGCGTCCAGCTCCGCCTGAGCGGCGTCGACGTAGTCAGGCTCGCGGTGGTTGTAGAGAGCGCGCCTCGTCGGCGTATCCTTCAGACAAACGTCCCGGAATGGACATGTGCCAAAGCGGAAGCAGTGCTCCGTGTTCTTGTAGAAGACGGTCTTCCAATCCTCGCCGGCGTCGACTCGGTCGAGACGCGAGCGGATGTCCGAGACAATCTCGATGAATTCCCCTTCGAACTCCTCCAGCTCGGCTGCCGTCCGCCCGAAGAACTCCCGCGCGAACTGGGGGATCTTCGTCTTGACGAGGACGTCGATGAACGCGCCGCGGATCAGCACGGGCTGCCCTCCGCGCTTCAGGCTGTCTTCCGTCAGCTGCTTGGACAGGCCGTAGATGTAGGCCGACAGCTGGATGTCGAGCTCATACTTCAGGAGGTCGCGCGGGTCCATCCGCCCCGCGGTCTTGTAGTCGACGAGGACCAGGCCGTCCTTGTAGGTCGACAGATTGTCGGCTCTGCCGCGCAGCCAGGCGCCGCTCCCTTCTCCGACCTCGACGAAAAACTCAATCTCCTGGTTCAGCGGGGTCCACAGGTCGCCTGCCGCGGTCCAGTGGGCGATGTACTCGGGCAGGAGGCGGTCGACGACTTCCAGGGCCTCGTCGAGGTCCTTGTCCTCGAAGCGGGTGGCGGGGCCTGCCCGCTCCGTGAGCTTGGCACGGGCTGCAGCCAGCGCCTCGTCAAGGCTCCCGCCCGAGTGCAGGATCCCCAGGCCCTTGTGGGTCGCTGTCCCGATCTCCGGAGCGCTCCGCCTGCCCACCGGCTCCAGATTCTCCCTCCGCTTCCAGGCCCAGAGCCTCTTGCAGTTCTGAAAGTCCTTGATCGCCGACTGATTCTGGACGATCGGCCGCAAGGGTATAATCCGCTGTTCCATCTGCTGCACGTTTGTATCCTTTCAGGAAGGCGATGCTGTCGTTGACGCGGCCGTCGGACGGCCTGACGAAGCCTGTGAGGAGGGGACCAAAGCCAGCGCCGAAGGCCTTGTGGGATGGGATCGAGAGCGCGACGGACATCATCCCTCCGGCGAACCGTAGGCGGACGTACCCGCCTCCTGCCAGCTGCCACGTTCCGATGTCGAGAGGATCCGGAACGTTGATCATCATCGGAGCGATGACGTCGGCGTACAGCGGAGCTTGCGTCGGAGGAGGTGGCAGCTCCTCCGGCCTGCTGATCCAGTCGAAGCTTTCAATTGCGATGGCGGCCAGCTCCGAGAGCTCGGGTTTCACCCCGACCTCCTCGACCAGGAACTGGGCGACGCGGCTCCGCTGGGAGTACGACGTCCAATGCTCGAGGAGACGCGTTGCGTAGCGCGTCACGTAGTCCGCTTCCCATTCGAGGGGGATCACCTCCAGCTGATACAGTCTGTAGGGCGAGTCGGCGTCTGCCGGTGGCGAGAAGCTCAACGCCAGGCAGCTTGCAGCCTCATCGTCCACGCGAAGCCAGAGGAAGGGATTCTCCTCGCTCTGGATCCAGATATCCTCCCGCGAGCGGAGATGCTCGAGGAGGTCTTCATACTCCCACCATGTGAGGGTCATCCGATCACCGCCAGGGCGATGACGATCAGGATGATCAGCACCCCGATGATCGCGAGCTCAGCCTTGATGTTCATCCCGGTCCCCTTTCCGTTGGTTCACCGTCCTCTTCAGGACGATGTAGTCGTTGCGGGGCTCGGCCCGCTCCAGGCGACGTTGCTCGGCCATCGCGATGTCGTACTCGTCCCAGACCGACTCGACGTAGTCGATCAGCGCGGCGCGCAGCTTGACGATGATGTATACGGTCATGTTAGGATCCACTGCAAGAGCCACGTCAAGAGGAGTGTCCACAGGAAGATGCGGAGGTCCTTGAACGTGAGCATCAGATGCCGAGGTCATCGTCCTCGGGCATCGCGATTGTCTGCCTGACGCGTGCGACGACCTCGTCCCCGCCCAAGCGCCTCGTCTCGTCTCTTTCGAAGAGGTGGAAGGAGCCGTCGATCAGGTTCAGCTCGAGGCGGCCCGTGATCTTCTTCGCGTCACGATCAATCCAGAGGGCCGCTCGGCCGATCGGCTTCCAGAAGGGCTTCTCGCCGTCGCGGCCCTCCACCTTCCTGACAACGTCGAAGACGTGATCCGGCTTACCTCGCGACATCTTCGTACCTCGTGGGGTCATCAACCCCGGCAAGCTGAAACGCTTCGCGCCTCTCAACACACGTGCCACACCTCCCGCAGTGCTGCTCGCCGCCCATATAACAGCTGTAGGTCAGCGCCAGCGGCACGCGAAGCACATGCGCCCGCGCCACGATATCAGCCTTCGTAATCCTGCCGAAGGGCGCGACCAGGGCCACGCGGCCTTCCGTCGCATGGCCGAAGGCCTCGTTCAGCGAGGCGTAGAACTCCGGTCGGCAGTCCGGATAGATCGGATGGTCGCCTGCATGGGCGGCATACGCGATCACCCGAGCGTCGATCGCTTCGGCCAGCGCCCCGGCGATGGAGAGAAGCAGCATGTTCCGATTCGGAACGATCGTCGCCTTCATCGTCTCCGCGGCATAGTGGCCGAACGGCACGGCGACTTGCCTGCCGACCTGGCTGCTGTTCGCCATGGCGAAGAGCGGAGCCAGTGCCCGGCCGACGGCCGTATGCATCAAGGGAACCCCTGCACGGTGCGCAACCGCTTCTGCCGCGGCGAGCTCGCGGACGTGGCGCTGCCCATAGTCAACCGACAGGGCCGTCACGTCGTAGTCCTCGTAGGCGAGCTGGTAGAGGAGGGTTGAGGAGTCGACGCCCCCGCTCAGGAGGACGATCGCATTCGGCTTCGTCGACCGGATCATGACCGCCCCCGCATCGCGTCGAGGTGCCCGCGCATGACGGGATCGTATTCTGCGGCGCGTTCGGCCTCCTCCCACAGGGCACCGTTCACCCTGCTCTGCAGGAGCGTTGCCTTCGCCCGATTCATCCCGCGGACGAAGTCTGCGTCGACCGACTCGATCTTCCCCTGCACACTGAGCTGGTGGCCCGTCGCCTCTGCGTGCGCCGAGCCCTCCTCCAGCTGCTTGCTCTTGAACCCACACCCGCACGTGACGATGATGTGAAGCATCAGATTCTCCCTTTGACGGTCAACGTCGAACTCCACCCAAACGAAAAGGGGGAGTGGCTGTCCTCCCCCTTGCGTCCTCAGGCCGATGCGCTGTCGCCCGACGGGATGAGGCCGAGCTCCTTCGCCTTGGCGATGAGCGCCTTCTGCATCTCGTTCCGGCGCTTCCTGTACTCCGTCATCCGGGCCTTGACCTCGGGCTTCTCGTGGTACGCCTTCCGCTTCGCCTGAACGTCCGGGTTCGCGTTGCGCGTGGCGTTGTACGCTGCCCGCTTGGCCTTCGCCTCGGGATTCTGCAGGCGGAGCTGGTTCTTCTCCTTCTGCCGGGCCTGCTGCTCCTTCAGCTTCGCGAGCTGGGCCTTGATCTCATCCGGAGAGTACTTGTCGAGCTGCGCCTTGAACGAGTCGATGATGTTTCCCACTGTCCTGACTCCTTGCGGCTCTCACCGCTTTGGTGGGGCTGTGCCCCGGTGAACGAACTGCACGCTTGTCGATGAACCTTCGATCGAGTATGTCCTATTATACCCCAGCTAATTTTGGAAATCAACGGGGCACGTAGCCTTACGTGGGCGTCCCGGCCTCCTCATCGGAGATGAGCGTCACATTGACGTGGCGGATGCCATACTCCGTGGCATCCGGAGGCGTTAGCGTCGACTCAATCACCTGCCGCATCTCCTCGGAGTCCGCAGCGTAGGGCGATGCGTTGTCGACCTCGACTTCAACCTGGAAGAGGCGTCTGCGCAGCATCACAGACTCCGCAGGAGCTGCAGCTCCGCGAGGCTGAACTTCCTTCCGAGCTCGACGAGCAGCGTGCGCGCCTCCTCAGGCAACGCCAGCCAGGTGATGACAGGCAGGAGCGTTCCGCTCTCGATCGGAGGCGAAGCCTTAGGCGAAGCCTTAGGCGGAGCCGAGCCATTCGGCCGGCGCTTCCACCCGTGCCGCGGCAAGATCGCCTTCACCTTCTCGACCAGAGCGGACCGATTCTCCGCCAGGATCACGTAGCGCGAACCCTTCTTCTCATGTTCCAGCTTGCCCGCAGCCGCGAGCCTCGCCATCGTCGACTTCGAGCAGCCGACGACCTTCGCGGCCTGTGTCGTTGTAAAGCGTTTCACGGAACTCTCCTTTCGGGTCCTTGAACCCTTGTCGGTGAACGTCGCGTCGCGTCGCGTGTAGCGGATCCCTACTCCGTAGCCTCTTCGATCGTGACGCGGATTCGGCGGACGCCGTCAAAGTGGGCCTTCGGCACGTAGAACGACGGCTTGAACTTGTCGGCTACGCCAGCGGTCCCCGCCTCGAAGTCGAAGCGGTTCGAGTGCTTCTTTGGATCCGCGAGCCTCATCGTGAACACAATCTTCTCAGACATCACCCACAACCTCCTGGCAGAATTCTTGGAACGTGCCGGCGAACTGCTCTGCCCCATACCGTTCGCACAGCGCCTTGTCGGTCGTACAGAGCAGCGCAACCGAGGCAAATTGCGCTCTCCATCCGGAACGGTGCTCTATGCACCGCCCCCAGAATTTGATGACCCCGTAGACGACCCACGGGTTCACCTTGCCGAAGGTCGGGACGGTCTGCTCCAGCAGCTGATGCGGCTTCTTGAAGCTGTAGAACCCGCAGCCACAGAAGCGGTCCGGACAAGGGTGTGACACCGTCTCCTTCCCACAGTGCTCGCACGCGACGCGCGTCGTCCGGTTGCAGACCGCTTCATTCGTGCCCGGCAGCCAGATGAAGCCGCCTCGAGCGAATGCGTGGAGCTCGAGGCGGACTTGACTCCAGGCGCGGAGCCCCATCAGTGCCTGGAAGTAGTCAGGAACGGGCTGGGACACCGACAGGCTCCTCCTGCGGGGCAGGCTGCGGTTCTTCTCGCGACGGAGCCTCCGTAGGCTCCGCCACAGGCTCGATGATCACTTCGCGTAGCGGTTCGTCCAGGTTCATCTGCTCCTCCTTACGGTTCATAGCGTGGCATCACCACGACGATCACGCGCCGGTCCTCGGTCCGGAGTCGTCGTAGTCTGGCTCGTAGCCTGCCTTCATCGCCCGGAGCTTCTCCAGCTGTGCCTTGACCGCCTCCGGCGTCAGCTTGTCGACCTCCGTCCTGAGAGCGTCGAGCACGTCTGGCGGCTCAGGCTCCAGGCCGACCAGCCGCTTCGCTTCCTGGACCGTAATGCTGCGCGGTGCTCCGTCGAGCACCCAGCCAGACATGCCAACGATCAGCACTGGCCACGGTCCCCTCACATCAACGTACGCTTTCATCTGCTGCCTCCCTCGGTGCCAATGGTAGGAACGCGCGCTCACTGTCCGGACCCCACTTCGGATTCGGCATTGGGGTCTTCACCTTCATGAGCTTCACGCTGCAGGTGGGGCACCCGGCCACCCGCTTGATCATCGGAACGTAGAAGAGCACCCTGCGAATACGCGTACCACCGGGGGTCTTCTTCCAGCGTCCGACGAGCTTCCATCGACCTACGTGAATCTCCACGGCCGCCCGAAGCGTCACCGCGGAGCCGCAAGCCGGGCAGCGAATGCTGACCGGTGCATGCCGTACACTCTTATCAAACGTGTATGTTGAAATCGCCATGATCTATTATACTACACTAAGGTACGGCAAAGCAAGGGTCTTGTACCCGTCCGGATGCTTCGCATGGCGTAGCGGCGGGCGGCACCCTACTCCGTGGGCTCGGCGGCTGCGGCCTCCGCCAACTTCTCCAGCAGGCTCTTCACCTTCGGTGCAGGAGCGGCGACCGGTGCAGCGGCCGCAAGCTGCCTCCGAATCTCCTTCATCGCGTCGGATCTCTTGCGGCGGTACGTCGTCTGTGCGGCCTTCACCTTCTCTGCGTTCGCTGCCCTCCACCTCTTCATATACTCTGGCGTGCCCGACGGAATGCCAAAGGCACTCTTCTGCGGATGCCTCTTCCGCGTCCCAGAGAAGCTCCGAATCGCCAGGACAACATTCTCCTTCGTCTCGTTCGTCCAGTCACCATCCTTCCAGTGCGGGAAGGCCGACGCATCGTCCCACTCCCCGAACATATACTTCGCGAGCAGCCGCAGGACGGTCACCGTTGTTCCGTCCGGCTGCACTGCGAGCCTGGACATCGTCCAAGCGTTCCGTCGGCTGATCGGATCGAGCAGTCGATACTCTGCCAGCAGCGGATCCGTCCTGAAGACGATCGGCTCTGCCTTGACCACCACCACAGGTTCCATCTATCCTCCTCCTGGCGAAGCGTTGCCAGTATGGTATATTATACCACACATTGTGTTGGAAATCAACCGTCAAGTCATCGCGTCCGCGAGAAGTTTGGTTGCCTAGCCCGAACATCAAACACTGCCCATCCTATCCCATTGAAAACAAAGGCTTTAGAAGCGTTCCGCACCCCTTACATGCCATGCCAGGCACCTAAAATCAAAAAAGAGACGGGGGATACAGCTCACGGAGAGAGCACACGATATAGAGGAGAGAAATATTGGACTAATACATATACTACTCCTTGGTCCCTCCCCGTGGTCTGTAGTTTTATTTAGCTGAATGCAAGGCAGAATCTGGGGTCCGAACAGATCTAAGTCGTTTAGAATCAATGGGTTAAGACGGGCAAGTAATCGTGATTGGGCTGGAGTTCGCACCGAAATTAACGCGACTCTATTGAGCAGTTTCACCACGAACGTCTGAGCGTTGACTTCACGTACTTGGAGAACGACCAAGAGAATCCAACGCCGAAAGTTCGTGCCTCCTTCCTCCGTGGCATCGCCTGTTGCTCTGGGCGCAGCCTCCGCAGAGTCGGGTCCTCTGCGGCGAGGCCCGGCCCGGGGCGGGGCGGCTCTGTCGCATTGGCCTGCCAGGCAGACGTATGGCCAGGAGCGGTCGATCAGCCTCTCACCCTAAAAAACGAAGAAGAGGAGGAGGAGCCGAAGCTCCTCCTCCCTCCCCCGCTCCGCAGCTACTTACCCTGCGGCTTCGGCGTCGCGATCTGACGATCGGCGCGATCCCCGCCGCTCTTGGCCAAGTGGGCCTTGTAGAGCCGGATCGCCTCCTTCGTCATGTCCTGCCGCTTCGAGTTCGACTGCTTCCGCCAAATGGTACCCTTGTACCCGTTGACGATGAAGCGGTACGCCTCAGCGGTGCCGCCGAGCTTCTTCCAGCCATCGGCGTGACCCTGCTCGAACGACGCGTACGGGAACGTAACCTGGTTGCTCATACACTCTCCTGACACGAACGACGAAACGGATAGGAAGCACCTATCCTTGCTGGGGCTAACCGCCCCGGGAGAAGCTCTCCGATGAGAGCTCTCCCCGCGCCGGTTAGTCTTCGAAGTACTGGTGGTGCAGGCCCTCCAAGTCCTTGTTCAGCTTCTCCTGGATCTCCGTCCGGAGGATCTTGATCTTCGTCTCTCCGTCGTCTTCACGGAAAGCCTTCATCACAAGCTGGCGACGCCTCGAATCCACAGCAGTGTGGATCCGACGAAACGCCTCTCTCCGGGCGAACTCTTCGACGAGCGCTCTTCTGACCTTCGGCATGTTAGTCTCCATCCTCCCCTCTCTCGATTGTCGTGTACGCCGGCTGGAGACGAGAGTAGTTCTCCATCAGGCGATCGTGGACCGACGGGAGGATCAACTCACGCTCCATCAAAACCTCCTCGCCGCTGCTATGCAGGCCGCAGCCGCCTTCGACGGAGCCATTCCGTCCTTCCACGCTCGCTGGAAGTCCCAGTCAGGAAGTGCTTCGGAATCGATCCCGAGCTTCCTGATGATGTACGCCTCAACGCGACGCTTCCACTCTTCGAATGTCATCTCTCCTCCTACAGCAGCTCGATGATCTCGCGGATCTCCGAGGCTGTGACTCCGCCGAACCCTGCTCGCAACGCGGAGTAGAAGTCGAGTCGCAACTCCTCTCCGGCCTTCTCGAAGCTGACGGCGTAGCTTCTCCAAGGTCCTGACGTGATCACCACCCTCTTGTGGTTGAAGGGCTTGCCCATCTCCACCTTCTGCTGGATCCAGCCCTTGACCCAACTCTCGAAGTAACCGTCGTAGTCCGACTTCACAACAACGTCCATCACACACCTTCCTTCTGGAGGCTAAGCCCTCCACTGGAGGGATGAAGCTTACGCCTCATCCCTCCTAGCAGTGCTTAGCGCTCCTGGTCCTTGCGGTGCCAGGCGAGCTCGATCTCCTGCTGCTTCGTCAGCGGGATCACGAGCTTGTTCGCGAACTTCCCGTCGCCGACGCTACGCACGACGAGCGCGTAGATCGGTTTCTTGGGATCTTCGATCTGTAGCTTTGCCATGTCTCTCACCTCCTTTCAAGGCGAGAAGGGTTGACGATCGACGACTAGACGACGATGCGAAGCTCGAGGCCTTCGGATCCTTTCGGAGCGGCCAGCTCAAGCTTCTTCACAGGCTTCTTACCGACGACGACGACGACGTCCGGTCGAGCATGTGCATCAACGAGCTGAAGAGCATCGTTGACTTGCTTTGCGAACTCGCGGAGTTCCATCTCACTTCCCTCCTTTCCGGGTTAGACAACCCTGAGATAGGATCTCATCAAGATCCCACCTCACGATCTTCTAAGGGAACAAACCTAAGCCGATCGCAATGCCCAAGGTAACTCCTGCAAGGACCAAAGTCAAGATCGAAACGATGTCTTCTCTCGTCATCAGTTCATCCTCACCTTCTCTTCATCCTCAATCAGATGATCCAACGAAACCAAGTACGTCTGCATCTCAATCCTCACACTCGACCACCAATCATTCTTCTCCTCTCTCCTAACCACCTCAGTGTACCAACCATCCACTTCCCTCTCCACCTTCCTCAACTCATCCAGCCTCATACATCCAACCTCCTTCATCCAACAACAACCATACACTACTCTAGACCCCCCATACCCCCAGACACAATTTTCAAATTCGGCTATATACGGCCTTCCCCAAACGTCGGGGGTTTTTGCGTTGGAAGGTCAAAGATCAGGCTTCGCCAGGAACAATGGCCCGTTGCTTTGCAGCCCGCGGCTCCGGTATAATGAGGACAGAATGACTGCTGTCGCTGGGCCTTCTCCGTCGGCAATGTCCGCGTTGGGCGAGGAGACGTATGGCGCGGCGATACGCCCGGCCTGGAAGCTCGTGGCTGCGCTCCGGGCGGATGAACCGACGATTACTTTTGGGGAGCTTGCGAAGCGCCTCGCGGTTAACATCAATACGGTTCGCCGTTGGGCAGAGGACCCGGACTACCAGCGCTACGAAGACTGGGTGCTGCGCCGGGTTTATGATGGCGTTGCTGCGCCGGTCGGCCGCGTAGACGTCTCCAGCCGCTTCGAGGAGGTCGCACCGGAGATGCAGGACCGCCTGCTGAAGATCATTGAGATGACGAATGATCCGAAGCTGGAAGCCGAGCTGTGTCAGGATATGCTAGACAGGGCGGGCTACGCTCCGCAGAGGAAGGTGGCGGCAGGCGGGGTCCGAACTGTTGTGCTGACCGGGGAAGCAGTCGAAGTTTTCATGCGGCGAGCCCGTGAAGCTGGGCTCACGCCAAACACCCTCGAAGGCGAGCTTACGGAGCTGGGCCCAGACAGTCCGCCGTCCGACTCCACACCCACAGAGCAGGGTGCCGCTACGGCCAACGTCTGATAGGAGGAGGAGGAAGAATGGAACCGAAGCACGATGCGCGAAGCGAAGCGAAGGAAGCGGCCGAGGAGCCTGTGACGGTGCGGCCCGACTCGCAGCGGATCCCACCGCTGACGAAGGAGGAGCAGGCCGCGGTGCGAGTCACGGAAGCGCAGGTTCGGCGTGCCGCGACGGAGTCGACGGCAAGGCCCGCACCGGACCACGATTTGCCTTCGGCGAGGCCTGGTGCGAAGCCCGATCACAGCCTGCCGGAGCCGCCGGAGGCGAAGCCGAAGCGCTAGCTGACGCCTCGCATTACGGAGTAGAGGATCCGCTTGGACATCTTGACGCGGGACGCACAACGGGAGCGATTTGCCGACCTGGGGCTAAAGCTCCCGACGGAGTCGAGGGCGGACGAGCTCTACGAGATGAACCGGGCGAATGGCCGCAAGAGCCTCTACTTCCTCTCGACGGCGATCCTGAAGTGGGATAAGATTGAGGTGGTCCCGCACCGTGAGATTTGTGAATTCGTTCAGCGAGTTCCGAAGAGCCGCAAGGTCTGCCTGGTGCCCCGGGACACGTTCAAGTCGACGATAGGCAGCAAGAGCTTTCCCATCTGGGTCCTGATCCAGGACATGTTCATGGGCCTGCCGGGCCGCGAGCATCGCATCCTCCTCTGGAGCTTCGCTCAGGCGAACGCCTCGAAGCAGATTCGCAGCATCCGCCAGCAGATTGAACGGAACGAGACCCTCCGCTGGCTTTATCCCGAGATCATCCCGGATGTGAGCCGGACGACGTGGTCCGATACGAACCTCCTGTTTCCGAGGGAGGGGATGTATGGCGAAGACACGATTGAGGCCGCCGGGATCGATACCCACATCGTCTCCCGCCACTACACGCTGCAGATCAAGGATGACCTCGAAGACGAGCAAGGGATGCTGTCGCCTGCGGTCCGTCAACGGATCAAGAATGGCTACCGCGCTGCCGAGGCCCTCTTCGTCGAGGAGCAGACGGCCTACGACCTCCTGATCGGTACGCGGTGGGGAGTCGACGACCTCTACTCGGAGATCATCGCGAACGAGTCGGAGACGTACGAGTTTATGGTCCGGCCGATCCGGTGGACCCGAGAAGACCTGCTCCGCGACCGCCGCGAAGCCGAGGAAACGCAACGGCCTCCCGTCTGGGGGATGGACCCCGACGTCTACGCGCCGGATGCAGATAAGAAGTATCTCTTCTTCCCTCGTCTGTTTCCGGAGGAGAGCTGCGACCGCCTCATGCGTAAGCAGGGCCAGTTCATGTTTTCGATGCTCTACATGAACAACCCGAAGGATCCGGCGCTTGCAGAGTTCGCCGAGAGCGACATCGGCTGGTTCCGCTTCAACCAGGACGGCGATCTCGTGATCGACCACCACAATGGAGAGGTCGAGACCCTCGACTTCGACGCGCTCAAGCGTGTTCTCATGTGGGATCCGGCGTCGGGCGAACGGGACGTGAAGCGGAACGCCCGCAACGCCATGGTGGTCATGGGTCAGGACACGCGAGGTCGCCTGTTCGTCCTCGACGCTTTCGCGGAGCGACGCAACCCGGCCTTCCTCTACGCCAAGTTCATCGGCCTCCATCAGCGGTTCAAGTGTCATAAGGCGGGGATTGAAGCCGTGAACTTCAGCCGCACGCTCAAGTTTCCGCTGTACAAGGAGCAGATTCGTCTAGAACACCGCTTTCCTGTCGTCGACCAGACGCCGGTCGGGGATAAACATGCCCGGATCCGCACCCTTGCCCCGTATGTCGAGGGCCATGACTTCTTCATCCGGCGAGGCCTCCGTGACTTCTTCGAAGAGATGAAGGGGTTTCCGACGTTTGCCACGGTGGACCTCCTCGACGCAGGCACCGCCTGCCTGGATCTGCTGGGCACCGCCGCTGCAATTGTCCCCTCGATCACGGCGCATCGGGCCGAAATCGACCATGCCCGGCGCCTCGCGACGCGCAGCACCGTGACGGGCTACTAGCCGCAGAGCAGAGGATCCGTGTAACGTGTCCGCTCGAACACGAACCGCCCGCAGGGAGGAGATTCCCAAGATGCCGAAGGTCAAAGCTAGGAGAAAGCCAAGGCTGCCGAAGGCGGCGGCTTCGCCGAAGGAGGAGGTGCTGCATGCCGAGCCGAAGTCTCAAGAACAGGCGTCGCGGAGGGTAGGGAGCATCCTGAACAAGCCGATGCCGGGGTTTCGATCAGCCCCCGGCATCGCGCGTTTGACGGAAGGCTCCGCCAGGGGGCCACGCTCCGTAGGGTAGAGGATCCGTGCCGATTCAGTCGCGAAACGTTGAGTTCGACGTCCCGCAGCAGGAGGAGGAGTTCCTGCAGAGGGTCGACGACTCGCTCCGGCAGGCGCTGGACGTGCACGATGCCTTTGAGGCGAGGCTCGCTCGCTTCAAACGGGCGTATAAGGCCCTGCCGGAGCAGGTGAAGAAGACGTTTCCTTGGGACGGGGCTGCGAATATCGTGATCCCCTTCGTGGGCGTGGCCGTCGACGCGATTGTAGCGAAGGAGATGGCGGCGATCTTCTCGGCGCCCAACTTCGCCGAGGTGCAGATTAAGAATCCTGCCTGGGAGAGCGCAGAGAAGAAGATCCGCGAGTGGGTCGACGCGTTCATCGCGAATTCGGGGGCCCGCCACCGCCTGCGAGAAATCTTCCATGACAGCGCGCAGGACGGCGACGCGTTCGTCGAGCCGCGGTGGGTCGAGGAAAAGCGGCTTTGGCACACGTTCGACGCCGACGGGAATGTGATCGAGCAGAACGTGCCGGCTTATACGGGGGTCCGCTTCTTCACAATCTCCTCCGACTCCGTGATCACCCCGCAGGGCTACGACTCGTGGGACACGCTGCCCTGGTTCGCGACCCGCCACATCTACACCTGGGACGAGCTTCAGCAGCTCCAGATGGAGGGGCAGCTCGAATACATCGACAAGGTGAAGAAGCATAGTGTGGAGCGGAAGGATCGGCGGTACGCCGTCGTCCAGGAGGCGCAGGGAGTCAGCGGGGGGATTGAGAAAACCTACACAGTCTACCAGATTCGAGGAAGGTTCCTGATCCCCGTCCCTGGCAAGGACGAGATGGTCTTCGAGGAGCTGATCCTCATCTACTCGCTGGATGCCAGGTGCTTCCTCCGGAAGATCTACAACCCCTTCTTCGGGAAGTTCCGTCACTTGGTCAAGGTTCCCTTCCTCGTCCAACCTCACGAAGTCCGTGGGATGGGAGTTGCGGAGCAGGTGATCCCGTTCCAAGAGCTGGCGTCGACGGCATACAACCAGGTCGTCGATGCGGCGACAGCCGCGAACGCCGGGATTATCGTGACGGATCCGGAGTCGAGTATTGCCCGGGATCAGACGATCTTCCCAGGGAAGATTGTCGTCTCCGAGCA
>Ga0137423_1000108_pt1 | contig 29648 bp, 38 predicted proteins | sample EasRivERMZT600_2_FD_102326 | JGI IMG/M metagenome (GOLD analysis project Ga0137423, IMG submission 102326) | Soil microbial communities from meander-bound floodplain in the East River, Colorado, USA - East River MetaG ERMZT600_2 | ecosystem: Environmental > Terrestrial > Soil > Floodplain ...
ATATCCGCATCTTTCATCCCCTGAACCCGGTCGAGCGCCGCCGCGGCCCGGTTAAGGGCCTCGGAACCAATGACGATTCCGGCGGGGGCTGCTTCAACCACGGTCATCATATTAAAGTGCCTAGTTTTGACTACTCTGTCAAGCACTGATTTCAACGCCACCCGGTTCCAGAATCAGGCGAACCTTCCATTTGGACGCCGTCAGCGTCGTCGGGTTCCCGGTGTCCTTCCGGTGAGCATGAAGCTCGACTCCAAAAACGATGCCGATGTAGGTCGCGTTTTTGTAAATCGTGTGCGGGGCCCCGCCGTCGGAGTAAAAGCTAGTGAACGGAATTTCGTCATTCTCCTCGAACCCATCATCTCCCGCGGCGTCGTCGCAAATGAGAACCGCTTCAACGATGCGCGGGGAGCCGTCGAACCCGTGTTCAAACTCGTCAACCGAGTTGAGTGTAACGGCCCGTTCGGCTACGACCGTTTCGCTTTCCCAAATCGGAGCGCTACCGCCCGCGTTCATCCGCAACTTCGCGCGAGCCGCGCCAAGTTCGAGCTTGGTCAGCGGGATACCCGAGGCGAGCTTCGCCGCGGTGACAGCGAGGTTCGCAATTTTCGCAGTCGTGACCGCGCTCGGTCCAATTTTCGCAGTCGTGATGGATTCATCTTCGATGACCGCCGTCACAACCTGCGTCACCCATCCCGTGTCCGTCCCCATGTAGGTGTAGAGGCCGACAATCGCGTCGCCAAGCGTCTTGAGCCAGAGGGAATACTCCTCGGGGTCAGGCTCGGAGGCACCGATGAAAATTTCGTCCTCGGTCGAGGCGGAAAGGTCCAGCGGAACATATTCTGAAGTGTCGGTGTCCCAAACCCAAAGCTGGGTCCCGCGGAACCAAGGACTATTGTCGGTCGGTTCCGTGTCGCTGATGGTCACGGTGACGGCGTCAGACGTGATGCTCAGACGGTCCAAGAACGCGTTGATAAGTTGCTGCGGGGTGCCGCGGAAATTGCTGGGCAGCGGTGCCGCCGATACGTCCATGTTAATCATAAATTTATGCTCCCGGAGTCACTAACACCGTAACGCTATCACTCGGCGCGAAAGGTTTGTTCGCCCGAATCCTGAAGGTCCAGAACGACGCAGGCGCCGCCAGACCACTAAAGGTATATTCATGGACAAGCCCGATGTCCAAGTCATTGAACTCAGCGTAGAACGCCTCGTTGTCCGGACCCAAGTCAATAAAGTAGTTGATGACCCCGGAGGCCGGCACCCACCGCGCGGTAAATCCGTCCGCGGTGATGTTCCAACTGACTTCCGAGTCCGGAATGATGACCGGCGGGTCAGCCGCAACGTCGCCTTCCGGAGCCGCGGCGGTGAACATCGGGTGCGACGGCAAACTATCGCCGACCGAGTTCGTCGCGATGACGCGGTAGAACGCAAGCTCGGTGATGCTGACATCGTCAACCGTTTCGTAATCCTCGCCACTGGCTTCGATGGACACCAAATCAGTCCAGATTCCGGAGGGTCCCGATTTCCTCTGCAACCGGTAGCTTGTCGCCGTGTCAACGGCCCCCCAACGAACCTGACCGACGAAGGCCCACGACAACGAAGGTTGCGCCGGCACGAACTCGACGTCAAGCGTCGGGCACGAATACCGGGGCTCGTAAGCTTCGCGGACCTGAAAAACTTGTGGTGCGATGTTCATGTTTAGACCAGACTGCCGCCGACGTAATCCGGGACCACCGCGGCGACGTTCGCTTCAGCTTTGGCCGAGGCAACCTGCGTCGCGCGCTTGTCCGCGTCGAGTTGCGAAATGCTGCTGATGACCGTGCCGACTCCGTTTGCGCCGTAGTTCCCGATTTGAGCCCGGACAGTTTTCGTCGCGGTCCAAGTCTCGGGCGCTTCATCCAAATCGGCCTCATCCTTCGAGGCGGCTCCATCGAACCGAACGAAGTGGTCGGCGACCTCGGGATTTTCCTGCATCCCGGTGTCGGGGTCCGAGACCATGTCGGCAAACATCCGCAACATGCGAATCGCGCAAGGACCTGAACCGTCCACTCGAAATTGGAACGCCGAATCAATGGCTTCCTTCTCGGCCTCCACCTGATAAACCTGACCCTCCACGCCCGACGCGGTGAGGTCGTCCTCATCCATGTCGCGAACGTCCTGCGTCCGCGCGAGGCGGGATTGCGTCTTGAACGCGAACAACGTGTTGCCCGAACCGGAGGCCGAGCTAGAGCCGGAGCCCGAGCCCGAGGCGGCACCATCTTCGGCGCCGTATTCCTGCGTTGCTACCACATTACCTTCGACGGCGTGAAAAATTGGTTTGCTGAACGACTTCCATCGGCCCCGGCTGGCCCCCGCCCAAGAGAACTTGAGATGAACCTCGCCCGCCAGTTCCGATAACGCGTATTCAAGGAAGCGGAGTTCCTTCGGAGACGCATTGCCGCCAGTGTATGCGCGGGACTCCATCGCCCAAGGGAAATCGCACCCGTTGTCGCGCCGGTCGTCGGTGAACAATTCATAGAGACGGTTCTTGCCGTCGTCGTCTGCGCTCAGACAGAATAACCGGGTCCGGCCATTGACTTTGACCGACGCATACTCGACCGGATTGATGCCGGTCCAGATGCTCGCCCAAGCCGACGGGAACTCCTCGTTCAACCGGTCGTTCGTGTTCGAGTCATAGACCCAAGTATGTTCGTTTTTCAGGTTCGCGTGCGGGACACTGGTGAGGAGGAAATTTTCATAGTGTGCGCTCGCAACCTTGGACAAATCTTCATTCAGATTGGACGAGGAGCGGGTCATCTCCCGGTCAACATAATCCATGCGGCCCGATACGTTCGAGTTGTGCGCGGAGTCGAGCCGGACAGTGCCGAAGTCCGAGAACCACCACAACATGCCCGAGTGATTTACGACGCTGCGGTCAGAGACGCAACCGATGTTCGGAAAAATGTCCGACTGAAAATCTTCGATGGTCGGCCACAAGTTTCGGTTCAGGATGTTCGAGCGGAACAGGGACGTCGAGGTTCGCGTGTAGCACACGAGCGGATTCTTCGTCTGCGAAACCGCGCCCGGGAGCGGGGCCATCGCCGTGATTGAATCCGGAAGGATGTAATAGCTGATGCCCCCGAGTTGGTTCACCGTCTGTTCGAGGAACGTCGTTGGGTCGCCGATGTCGCCAGCGTAAAGGCGTTCACCATTGGCAACCCATAACCGGGACCCCGCGAAGGCCATTACGGTTCCTTGCGGAGTCTTGTTGGCGCCTGTTACGGCGGTAAGGACGTGACCATCGTAGTAGAGCGGCGGGCTGACGCCGTCCTGCAAGAACAGGAGCTTGCGGGGCGTGATTAACTTGAGCGAGTCGTCCGGGTTGCGTTCGACGGACTGCGTCGTCATCGCGTGCCAGACTTGCTCCGACTTGGCGTAGAGTTCGGCGCCGGCAACTTGGGCGTAATCGGTGAACGGCTTCTTCGTGGCGTAAACTTTTCCAGCGATGATGGGGAGTATCACCGGGTTTCCCTTGCGCGGATGAAAAACCTTGAGCCCTTGCGGGATGCCGTCAGGCAGCGTCAGGACAACCCGATGACCGGGCCGGGACTTCATGGCGCCGCCGCGGTTGAGCATGTTCAGGGAATAAACATACGACTCCGGCCCCAAGGTGAAGGGGTCGGATACCGAGTCCATCCCCTTCGCAAAGCGGGTGTCTCCATCTTGAACAATCGGGACTGCCATGTTAGTTTAGTTGGTCGCAATCCGAGATTGATGCCGCGTCCGTCACTTGTATCGGGTGCGCGACCACCGGGTTGCGAGTAATCTGTTCCTCACTGAGCCAGCGAACCGCGGTCGCCTCGAACGCTTCACCCTCGGCGAATCCGCCCGGCGTGTCGTAAGCCTTCATCGCGCGGAGCATCATAATCACCGCTTGGTTGCTGTGTAACGGGAGCAAATCGTAGCGGCTGCGCGGGACCACCGTGCGCCGACGAAATTTGATACGAACCTGACTCACGCAATGCGAGAGTTGAATCCGGCGATAGCGCGGGATGGTTTCGTAAGGTTGATAGACGCCGAGGAGAACTTCCTCGTCCTCGTCCACCGTCACGAGCTTAATCGGGCCCTCGGTGAGGTCCTTGGTAATTTTCGTGATGCGCGTGAAAAAGGGTGCGTCCGCGTCATTCACCCCGATTTGGAGTGTGACTGGAACTAGATAGCCGTCAACGAACACGCCCGCGGAGATTTCCGTCCGGACCCAGTTTTGGCCTTGGTCGTAGCCGAACACTCGAAGGGATTTCCCCACGTCCGCGGATTCAACGCAGTAAGCGTGCAACTGAAAAGGACACGCAAGCTCGCGATAAGTGCAAGCGTCGCCGAGGTCGGTGTATTCATATCGGATGGCTTGACCGCATTGACCGGGGCCGTTCAAATGGAACTGAAATAACTCGTCACGGCCTAGAGCCGGGTTCTTGTTCATGTTCACCGCGATTGGCGTCTCAATCTCCGGTGGCAACGTCACAATCTTGCCGGAGACGCAAATGTCGAGCGTCCCGAGCAAGGGGTCGAAGTCGCCTTTGTTGGCGAGTAGTTCGACGGCGTCGCCGATGCGTGTAAACGTCCAAGCGTCGTCGGAATTTCCGACAATCTTCTTGACTTCTTTCCAGATGTCATTGACCAGAACCATTAGTAATCCTTTTTCAACTTCGCCGCAACAGAGGCCGCAATCTTGTCGAGCGCGTCGCCGGTATCCGCGTCGAGGTCAACCTCCTCGGCGTCGGCCTTCTCAATCGCGAGGATGTCGAGCGTCAGACAAGTCTTTTCCGTCTTGAGGTTCTCGCTCCGGTTGCAAATCTTGTAGCGAACCGTCATTGTGCCTTCCTCGGGCAGTTTGGCGAGTTCGACGTCCTCAATCCCCTCAATGTAGAGGCTGGGATAAACGACTTCCGGTTGTTTCTCGCCCGGACTGACCGGGCAGCAACAGGAAGGGTCATATTTTCGACCGAGTTTGATGACTTTCATGCGAGTTGAGTTCCCTATACCGATATGCCGACTTTTGACCCTCTTGTCAAGGGCTATTTTTACATTAACCGAGCGACGGCGACGCGGTGGACGTTCAAGGCGTAAGTCGCGCTTTGGGCGTTCCAATGAATGTTGAACCCATCGAAAAGGCCGTTAGTAGGTTCGTCAACAGTGGCTACGGCTATGCTAGTTTCCGCGCTTCCGCTCGCTGTTCCGTAATTGTAGAGGTTGGTCGTTCCTGAAACTGGCGTGGATGCCAGATTCATAATGTCCCAAAACATGCGGTCGCTCTGGTTGGCCCCACGGAAATACGCGGTGGAGTTACCGAAATGGGCGTTGCTAATGAGGTAGTTTGTGCCAACTGCCCCAGCGGACCCGCGTGGTTTCTTGATGTCAAGGAAGTGCATCGTGCGCTCCCGCTCGGCTCCGGCAAACCTTGTCGAAATGCCTCCGACCCCACCAAACGCAGAAGCCAAGGCTGTAAAAGTCCTCGTCGTATTATGTTTGTGAACAAACTGGTTGCTGCTGGTTCCTGCGGTCAGCACGACTTTCTTGGTTGTGGCGCCACCTTGGTCCGTCCCGGCGCTGAAGTTCGCCCCGCCGATAGTGGTCCCAAACTGGTATCCCAAAAAATTCGCGCAGGTAGCGGACGAGTAAGGGTTCGACGTCCCGGAGCATAGTCCCCAAGCCGCGTCAAAGGCAGTGAAAGTCCCGTTTCCGGTATATTCGATTTCAAGCATGACCCCGATGCGAACGGCATACCAGTTGGAGCCCCAATCGAAGGTCCGACGGAGGTCAGTGTGAGATGCGTCCTCACCAATGGTGAGGTATTTGGAGACGTCGTTTCCAAACGTGTGAGATGCAATGACAGACATATTTTTAACTCAGAACCCAGTCGCCGTTAAATCCCCAGCCGCCCGTAAAGCCGCTCGTCGCGCCGTCCGCGTAATCCCGCCACGCGTCCACGGCCAACCCTTGAGCCCCAACTGCCGTGGGGACCCCGTTTACCAAAGTAATTTGAATGGTCGGGGTCGCCCACCGGTCGGCGCTCACGAACATGAACCCGGAGGCCCCACCAAAAATGGAGGTCCACGAATGGTCGTAATCCGACGCAGAATCTTTTGTGAGGACCTGACCGGTCGTTCCCCCCGCGGGAACTTCGTGGATGTCCTCCCAATCGTGGTCATAGTCAGACCCGCTCAACTTCAGGAGCGCTTGACGCAGACTTCCGCCCGCCGGGACCTCGTGAACATCCTGCCAAGTGTGCGCGTAATCCGTTGCGGACGTTTTACGCAACGCTTGAAGATTCGTTCCGCCCGCCGGGACTTCGTGGAGGTCTGTCCAATCGGCATCGTAATCGGTGCCACTGAGTTTGAGTAACCCCTGACGAACGGTGCCCCCGTCGGGGACCTCGTGGATGTCCTCCCAAGCGTGGTCGTAATCCGCGTTCGTGCTTTTCAACAGGGATTGCCGAGTCGTTCCGCCCGCCGGGACTTCGTGGAGGTCAGTCCAATCAGCGTCGTAGTCGGTGCTACTCAGCTTCAGCAAGCCCTGACGAACGGTGCCCCCGTCGGGAAGTTCGTGAACGTCCACCCACTCGGTATCGTAGTCAACATTGGATGCCTTGACCAATTTTTGACCTGTGGTGCCCCCCTCGGCCACACCGGGTCCGGTTTCGCCCTGAATCCCCTGAATCCCCTGAATCCCCTGAATCCCCTGTTCGCCCTGTTCGCCCTGTTCACCCTGAATCCCCTGTTCACCCTGAATCCCCTGTTCACCCTGCGCGCCCGTGTCGCCCGTGTCGCCTTTGGGGCCCCCGTAAATGATTTTCTCCGTGCTGTAACACGGCTTCTTGATGGAAGCCTTGCGCGCTCGGGAACAGGAAACAATCCGTGGTGGAGTGCAATCGCTCATTATTCAGGAACTTCGATTCGGACCTGACCGTCGCCGCCGTTACCGCCGGGGTTCGTGTCGTCCGTAATGCTGTTTGAGTCGTCAATATACTGACCGCCCGCGGCACCGCCGCCGGGAGTCTCGCCATCGCCGCCTTGGATTCCGCCTACGCCGTCGCGACCACATTTGCCGCCGACGTCATTGAGCGCATCGAACCCGGGCTTCAGAGTCGTGCCCGTGCCGCCCGTTCCGCCCGTGCCTTCGCCGGCAGGCGTGTCACCATCTTGACCGCCGTCGCCGCCGTTCGCTTCGACGTGCGTCGTTAGGAGTTCTTGGAAAAGGGAGTTCTCGCCGTCGTCGCCATCATCCCCGCCAATGCCGCCGGCACCGACCGTGATGGTGTATTCCGTCAACGGAGTGACCGTGATAGTTTTCTCGGCGTATTCGCCGCCGCCCCCGCCGTGGCCTTCAGTGCCGCCAGCCGTCGGAGTGGAAGCACCGCCGCCCCCGCCGCCGCCCCAGCAACGAACGCGAAGCTCGGTGATGTCAGCCGGACAAATCCAGCTATGCACGCCCGGAGTGCGGAACGTCCAGACCGTCGCCGGCTCCTCGCCGCTCGCGCCGTTGGCACCAGTCGCACCGGTTGCACCATCTTCGCCGGGCACGCCCTGCGGACCTGCTTCGCCGGGAATACCCTGCGGACCTTGGACGCCTTGCGGCCCCGAGGCTTCAGGAACACCGCTCGGCACAATCTTCACGCCCTCGGCAACCGGGGAACCTTCGGACAAGTTGAACTCGGGACCGTAGAGGTTCACGAGCGTAATCGTGTCCACGCCGACCGCGGAGACTTGAAAATATCCGGTCGGGCCGGAACACCAGACGATTTGGCCGACCGCGAACGGTGCCACGTTGTCAACGGAGACTTCGACGGTGCCGTCAACCGCCGGCATGACGAAAGCTTCCGTCACCAGTGTAAACGCATCAGCGCCGTTGAGGCCGTTGATGTAGTCCTCAAGAATCCGTTTCAAGTAACAGGCCAGACCTTCACCCTCGACGCGCGGGATGAGCGTGTCGTCAATCGTGATGCCAGTGTCAAGGTCGCAGGGAAGTTCCCAAACGACTGTCCCCTCCTCCTCGCCCTCGGACTTCGTCACCGTGCCGAAGAACTGCGCGATGAAGTTCTCCATCATGCTCGGGAGCGTTTCGCTCTCGGGCGTATTTGTCGGGCAGTCGGTATCGTCGCAGTTGCAGGCCATAAAAATTCCTTACTTGGTGTCCGTCAGGTTCCGGACCACTTGCCGGACCTCGCGGGATTGTTCTTCCTTGTGCGCGCTCGTGAACAACTCCAAGACCTCATCTTTCGTGAGGGTTGGAGCCGAGTGTTCGCCAATCCAACGACTAAATTTATTTCCGCCGGCCACGACTTCGGAGAACCCCTTGTTCACGACCGTCGAGGCGACGCGACCCGCGGTGTTCACGCCAAGGCCGACCACCGGGTTAATCATCCCCCACACTTTGAAGGCAACCCAAATCAAAGCGATGACCGCCAGAGCGAGGAACCACATCGTAAAGTAGCCAACCGAAAACAGTCCGGTCCCTTCGATGTCCTTGCCGACGAGCGGGGCGACATCCTCGCGATATTTGTCGAGCTTCCGGTCGAGCTTCGCGATGTTCGCGTCAACTTTTTCAACGAGCTTCACGGTCGAACCTTCCCAAGGCTGGCTCGGGGGCCCGAGTGAATCCGTTACCGCTTCAGTGAGCGCGGCGGTTTCCTGTGCCGGCACCGTCACCGCGGACGAAGAACCTTCCTTGATGGCGTTAATCCAAGTCTCGTGCGCTTTCAGTGCAGCACGGGCCGCGGCCTGCTTCTCCGTGTCCGCTTGGGCGCGCGTGGCGACCGGAACGGCCTGAACTTCCTTCTGGAAGAACTCCACGGGCTTCGGCGCGAGCAAGCATCCCGAGAACAGGACCGGGACGAACATGATTGAGATGAGGGACTTTTTCATTAGCGTAACCAGATGGACAAACCCCATCCGATGAGTATGACCGACACACCACCAAAAAACGAGACGACCGTCCACCCGGTCTTAATTGAGTTGCGCGCGGCTTCAAGAGCGGCGATGCGTTCCTCGACCTGCTTCTTGTCCGCGGCGGCTTCCGTGGCTTTGCGTTCCAACGCTTCCCAAGTCGGGAGCTTGGCGAGATGAACTTGAATCTCGCCGAGTGTCTTGACGATAGCCTTAACGTCTGGCTTCAGTTCGGACATCTGAGTAAGGAGTCCCTCAATCCGCGACTCGGCTACTCCGACGCGTTCAGAGACATTGATTGTTTTCTTCGCGGACATATTAAGCAATCGCCCAAGAGAACGCCAGAACCGTCGAATCCAAGTTACCGCTCGGGCGAACGGCTCGGATGTAATACTCGTAGTCGTGATTGTTCAGGAACCCGGGCATACCGCCCGTCACATGAAGGTGCCCGGTGATGGCCCCGAGATTCGGGAGCGCCGTTTCCTGCAACGTGAACGCCTGTGCGACCGTGACGTCCCGGCCCCAAAGTTCGTAAGCAGTCTCGTCGCTAACCGTGTCCTCAATCAAGAAGCTTTGGTCGCTAATCCCGTCGCTCATCCAGAGCGTGAGGACCGGAGGCTCAGGTTCCGGAACCGAATCCTCGCCGGCTTCAATGAGCGCGAGAATCGCCTTCAAGTGTTCCGTGTTCATGCACCCGACACCGAGGCCGCTCATGTGCCGGAGCAAATCGTTGTTACCGTCAATCGGGTGTGGCGTCAATCCACGGGCCACACAGATTTTGCGGAGAAGGTCGTTTTGAGAGTCACCCGGCTTGGGGGTTCCACCTTCTTGAACCAGCCACTTCTCCAAAAAATTGTGGAACGTGTCGAGCGGCTTGGGGGTGCCGCCGCGGGTGATGACGATGTCTCGCGCGAGTTCGTGTTTAGAGCGGATGTTCATTTTCTCTCTTTAGCAAAGCGGGGCCAGCCAACTCTCGCTGACTGACCCCACTCTTTTGCCCCCTAGATGGTCTTGCGACCAATTCGTTTACGAGCTTGCGTCCTCAATTACCGTGAGGCCGAGGTCAACCTGATTGCGCTTGAAGGCAATCGGGATGATGTGCTGCGGACGGAGCGGCTTGTAGGCGCGCGTAATCTGATAGTTGTGCCAACCGAAGTCACCCCACTGGTTGCACGCGTTGTCCTTGATGTAGTGCCATTCCAGTTCGCCAGCGTGAAGCTGGGGCGCGAACTTGAAGGTCCCTTCACCGACGTATTGCTCGGGCACTTGGCGCTCGAAGGTGCCGTCAGCGACGAGCAACAGGATTTCGTAAGTCGCATTGACCCATTCCGGATTCGCTTCGGCATACACCGTGCAGTCCGAGGAGTCATCCGCAACCGCGGCAACCGGGTTCAGGAAAACCGGGATACCTTCCTCGTCCAGTTCATTGAACCGGAGAGGGCGATGGGTCGTGCCGAACGCGATACCGCGGTAGGCCGGGCTGGACTCGAACGCGTAAGCGCTCAGGGCCACTTCACCCAACTTGTAGCCGCCGGACGTGAACGCCAGCAAAACATTTTCGACGCCGACTTCGGCCCGGAACGATTCGATGATGTCCGCGCCACCGATGGCCCGGAAGTGAGGTTGAGCCTTGCCGTCAGCGGCGAACATTTCACCGAACAGACCTTCTTTGAGGTAGCGCGCCCAAGCGTGCAGAGCCTTGAAGGACAGAGCGGCGTCAGGAAGCGCGAGGCCATCCCAAGTGATGTCAATGTCGGTTTCGGACCCGCCGACGGTGTTGTCAGCGAGGGTCGCACCGGCTTTCGCCGTCGCCTTGGTCGCGGACTTCAAAGTCAACTGAGCCTGAATGTCAGCATTGATATACTGAGTGATGAGCTTGCGGAGCGCGTCCTCGGCGGTCTGGTAGGACGTCTTGAAAGCACCAAAGCCTTCTTTGACGCACACCTTGGGACCCTGACCGCGCTTGCCTTGCAGCTTATAGCTGAACTCGACCTTGCCGGTCTTTTCCTGAGTTCCGCGGGAGCCGCAAAGCTGCGTCTGGTCCGTGAACGTAGGAACGGCCAAGCTGTCGCCGGGCATTGCCTGCATCTCAACGGCAGAAACGACGGTGTCGCCCATGCCAGAGCGGAAAGTGCCGCCCGAGAGGATGCCGATGAAAGGGGAATTAGCCGCAAGAGCGCGTGCTACGGAACCGACGAGACGGTTCGTGTCCCGAACTGCGATGTCACAAATCGCACTGGGCTGCAAATCACATTCGATAGCCATAAAATTATCTCCGATACTGTCCCGGAAGTTTGTTGGTCCGGGTGGTTGTTTACCGCGTGCAATCCCCAACATGAGGACCGCTTACTTACTCAACCCCCTCCCGGCCAATCGGAGAAGCGCTATCAGGCCCGTTCTGACCGAGCCACGTCAGAGAGTTAGGCTCTACACTTAATATGCCGACTTGGAGGTCACTTGTCAAGCACAATCCGTGCCAAGGACCGATTTTACTCAAACCGATAGTTCTTACCGGACAGTGAAAAACCCCGGAACCAGTGAAGGCCCGGGGTTTGATTGAGAGAGTGCGTTTACACGCTCTTACATGGTTCGGGCCGCAATAAGCTCCTTGGCGTAGGCGTCGAGGGCTTCGGACCCCTTGCGGGTGTCGAGGATTCCCTCCTTGGGCGCCGGCTGGACGATGTCGGCTCCGCTTCCACCACCGCGCGGCAGTTCCGCCTTCTTGATGGCGAGCAATTCCCTCTCGGCCTTGTCCTTGGCAGCAACCGCCGCCGCGAGCTTGGCCGTGAGGTCCGCAGTCGCGGTCGCAACCGCCGCCTTGCCGGCCTCGACCTGTTTTTCGAGTGCTTCGATTTGGCCCTTCTGGCGGTAAGCCATCACGGTGCCAACGGCGAGTTGCGCGTGCATGTCGGGCGACCGGTCCTTGAGCAAGCTTTGGAGCTTGGTCATGTAAGCCGAGGCGTCCGCGTTAGATTGTTCGATTTGCGTCTTGACCTCGGGGGTCGCGTCCGCAGGGACCGGCTTCGTCGCCATCCAGCCGAAGTTCTTGATGTAGCCGTTCGCCGTGTTGGTCAATTCGGCCACTTCCTTCGTCTGACGCTCCGCGATGTAAACCGAGGCGTTCTTTTTCGCGGCTTCGTAGGCTTCGACCTTCTGGTCTTTCAAGCGCTCGTTGTCCACGAGGGTCGCTTCGATGAACCGGCGCACCGGCAGCGTGAGCTTTTCCAGCACGGGCGGCAAGTCAATCTGGTCGGGCCCGCCGAGCGCTTTGATTTGCTCAATCGTCGCGTCAGACATTCCGCTCTCCTTGAGCTTTTTGTAAATGCTGGCAACATTGGCGTCGAGCTTCGTGGAAAACTCCTTGAGGCGTGGGTCGCTCTCAATGTCGTGCGCGTGACGGTAGGCGCGGAGTTCTTCCAACTCGGCGGTGACTTCCGGCGTGATGGCTGGGGTGCCTGCGGCCTGCGCTTTCGCGGCTTCGAGTTCCGCCGTCAATTTCTTGGCGGCTTCCTTCTCGGCGGCGACTTCCGCGGTGAGTTTATCCCGAGTCTCGCGTGCGAGTTTCTTCAGGGCTTCAAATGACTCGCCGGACTTCGGCTTCGTGTGCGGCGGGAGTTGAATCTCGTCAAACGCGTCCTTGGTCGGAGGAGCTTGGCCGGATTTGGCCGCTTCGGCTTCGGCATCGGCCTTGGCTTTCGCTTCGGCATCGGCCTTGGCCTTCACAGCATCGTCAATGGAACCGCCACCAGACGCGTTTTCCGCCTTGGCTTTCGCGTCCGCTTCTTCCTTGGCTTTCGCATCGGCAGCGGCCTTCGCGGCTTCGTCAGGTTGGCCGGATTTGGCCGCTTCAGCGTCAGCCTTGGCTTTCGCATCCGCTTCTTCCTTCGCTTTCGCGTCGGCAGCGGCCTTGGCAGCGTCATCGGGCTGGATGTCATCCGAGGGGTTGAGTTCCTTGAAAATTGCGTCAAGGGCGTTACCAGTCTCCGCGGACGGAGTGATTTTCATGTCGAACTGTTCATGCGGCGCCGTGGCCGCGTCGAGCGAGCGTAGTTTGGGCATAGTTAGCTAGGGGTTGTCCGTTCACCGTCTGACCATAACGCGTCCTGTTCAATCGGCGGATACATTTCCGCCGCTTGTTCATTTTCAACCTCAACAGGAGGTTCAGTCAACGCGAGAATTTGTGCGAGGGCGGATTCGTAGCCGCCGACGGCTTTGGCTTGGAGCGCAACCGTGTTCAAATCGGAGCCAGTCGCGAGGGACGGGCGCGCATGAGCGAGGTTGTCGAGAAAAAGTTGGCCGGTTGCGGACTCAAGGAACTGCTTTAGTATTCCGGCAGAACCCTTGGACCATCCGGGGGAGGATGATTTCATGCTTTAGATGCTGGTGCAGGTTTGGGCTTCTTCAAAAGTTCGAGCTTCGCCAGTTCTTCCGGCGATTCAGTGTGCGGGATGAACCCGGCGGCAACCTCCATCTGCTTTTGGATGGACGGAGGAGCCTTCTCGTAAGGAATCGAAATTCGCTCGTTGTTCGACGCCTTCTGCGTGTTCGTCGGCAATTCTTGCTCGCCGTTCGGGCCTACGGGCGACACCAAAGGAGGCGCACCATCGGGCGAGGGCTGTTGAGCCATCTGTTGAGCTTCGAGCGAGCCCGGAACCGTCTTGGCAGCAAGTTCGGCCTGCTCTTGAGCGACCTCGGCCTCAATCGTCTCAAGCTGTTGGAGTGCCTTGCCCAATTCCTGCAACCATTTCCGCATTTCGGCAGTCTCAGCCTTCATGCCGGCCTGTTCCATCGCCAAAACGTGCTGCGTCGCGTGCGCGGCGAGTGAATTAAGCAACGGAATCGCGGTCGGGTTGTCAACGGCCTGCTGAACCAGTGGTCCGGCGACCTGTTGGAGAATTTGAAGGTGAACAACGTGATTATCACGCGGCGAAACTTCGCACTCCTGACCTTCTTCGAGCAAAAGCATCTCCATCTTCTGCTGACGGGCGTTTTCGTTCGACTCGGTCGGGTCGTTCTGCGCGAGGAGGACACCTTTGGCGAACTCGGGGTTGACTTTCGCTTCGAGCGAGCGTCGTTCGAGTTCGTATTGATTGTAAAGCGGGTTGCCGCGGGCTTCCTGCGCGACCATGATGATGCGTTGGCGTTCGTTCTCGGAGTAATCCTGAATCGCGGCCACCGCGGGTTGGTTCGCGAGGTAGTCAATCTCCTCACGGCTCATGTGCTTGAGGAGGACTTCCTGCAAATTCTTCGCGGCCCGGTCAATCGCACCTTCAGCGCACAAACGGCGTTGGACCGTGGACATCAGGCGCGCAAACTGCACCAAAAAGCGTTCGATGACGGCGTCCCGGCGTTCCTCCTCGCGCGCGGCGTTGAGTTCAACCGCGGCTTTCGTGACGCGCTCGCCTTCTTGAAGCTTCGGGGACGTGGAGCCGGCGACTTGGTCGAGAATTTCAGTGAGGAAGCGGTCGAGAGCGAAGAAAGGTTCGACGGCACCGTCAATTTTGTGCTGCTCGACGGTGTAACCGCTCGCGATGAGGATGGCATTGCCGACCACCGACATGCGGAAGCGTTTGATGTTGCGTTCCTCGCACGAAAGGACGAGTTTTCCGCTCAGTTGGAGCCGGTCAACGACGTCATTACGCGCCCGGTCGAGGATGCCAGCCAGATTGTAGAGTTCGCGACCGATGCCCTTCGAGCCTTGGAGCTTGCCGTTGCCGTGTTGGAACGAGAAGAAGGCGCACGCGTCGCTCATGGACGCGAACTGCTTCGATTTCCAGAAAAGTTGCTTGTCGCTCTTGGCGTCGAACGCGACGTGCGTGATGAATCCGTCCACTTCGGCAATCAGGACGTGCCAGACCTCGACGGTTTTGGCGCCGTAGAAGGACTGAATGACGTTCGACTCGCGCGAGAGGTCCGCATACATCCGCTCGGGGTCGCTTTGCTGCGATTTCCGGTCGTCCGGCGTGGCCGTGTTGATGGATTCGGTGACATTGTTGACGTCCCAACCCGCGGTCTTGGCTGCTTCCTTGTTCGCGATGAGGTCGAACATCTGATGGATGAGGTAACTCTCCTTCAGGGCGACGACTTGAGCGCTCCGGGACGTGTGCTTGGTGCCTTGGGGGACGAGGAAATGGTCTTGTCGGTAAAACGAGGGGAACCAAGAGGTCGTGTCGAGCCATCCGAGTGCTACGAACCCGAACAGGCTGTTTTCCTGTGAGATGTTCGAGAGCAATTCGTCCCAATCTTCGTGTTGCCGGCAAGTTTTCGTGACCTCGGTGCGGAAGATTTCCGTTTTCTTCGCTGCGTCGGCATACCGCTCGGGCAACGCGGACGCCGTGAGGTATCGCATGTTGCGGACGGCGGTCGTAAACCGCGGCACCACTTTGTCAATCAGGGTCCCGAGCGGCTTGGTCGTGAAATTTGCCTTCCACGAGAGCCCGTCGGCGGTCAACCGACCCGGGTCATACGGGCGTTCGGCATCATACTTGCTCTGGATTCGAGCGTTTTTGATGTTCCGGTCCCGCGATTCATTTTGGAGTCCTTTCACCAAAGCTACTGCCTGCCCGATACTTGTGAGCGCTGGCGTATGCGCGGCTCCCCCGGCTTTGAGTTCCGGTGAATTGGGTGCATCGCCTTCTTGGCGTTGCGTCGAGGTAGTAGCTTCCACAATGTTAAATGCCTGTTTTTGAGTGCCGTGTCAAGAAGAATCGTCACAGACCCCGGGGCGTATATTCCTCCGAGTGAGTGATGTGGTGCAGAAATTTGACCATCTTGCCCCCGGAGGTAAGGGAACCGTCCCCGATGCTGAAAACTGCCCGGTTGCCGATGCGGCGTCGGATTTCCTTCTCGTCCACCGGTTCAGAGATTTTCAGGTCTGACAACCGCCCCGCCTCGACGTCGAACGTGTTGCCGTAGAGCGACCTGAACAGGGGCGAGGGGCTCAAATCCCACTTAACTCGACCGACTAAGTCGAGAAAGCGGTCCCGTTGCATTAGCATGGGGACGTGAGTCTCGAAGCTGCGGGTCGTAAGCTTCATGGCCTTCAGGGTCCGAGCGGTGTTCACGAGCGCCATGTGGTAGCGGGAACTCTTGTCCGCGCGCGAGGCAATATGTTCTTCAAGCGTCCCGCTCGCCGTCGGGGTGATGGCGTCGGCGTCCACTTCCCGGCAGAAGAAAAAGTCGTCGTTCATCAAGATGAAGTCGTTGAGCGCCGTCTCGTGCTTGGCGAACTGGACGAGCTTCGCCCGGACGCAGGTTGACTTGTCCTTGCCGACGTCCTTCGCCCCGATGTATTGGAAGTCCACGTCCACCGGTCGCCGCGGGAGGTCGCCGATAACGTAGATGCGGCGCACGTTCTTAACGAACCGTTGGACGGTCATCAGTGAATACTTGATTTCGAGGTCGTTGTATTTCGACCCCGAGCCAAGGACGTAGAGGATGTCTTTCATGTCTCTTTTCTCCAACAGTTCGCCGGGGCCTCCGCGACCGGGCGGGGGTTCAACCGGGCGGCGGCGATGGCCAACTCATCCCGGCCTTGGACGCAACACTTGCCAGCGATGGTCGCGTTCGGTTTGTCCGGCGCCAGAATCTTGTTGACGGACTCCGTGCTGACGGTCTGACACACGCGGCAGATGTCGGCCCAGTTAATCGCGTAGGGGCACGTCGCGCAGATGTCCGCACGGCGTTGGATTTCCTCGGGCGTGGCCTTCTCCATCGGGCCGGCCTTCAGCGTCCGCTTGATGTCGTGGACCACATGCGACACGAGGGCCTTGGCAATTAGCGTCGGCTTCTGGCTCGTGTTCTTCGAGCAAAGCTCCGGCTGCGCCTTGCAAATCTGTTCGGTGATTTCCTGCATCGGCTCGCCGGGCGGCTTCTTCAACCGCTTCCGGTAGAGGCGCACGGACTCGGCCAGCTTCGTGAGGTTGGAGGCGACGTGCGTCACGCCCAGTTCATCCTTGAAGCGATAGCCGGCGCGCGGGTGCAACGATGGTTTGAGCCGCAATCGTGTCGGCGGGTAAAAAACGGGTGTCATGTCATCCAGTCTCCGGTTGAATTGCCCTCAAGACTGTCCTGAGAGCTTGTTACGTCTGTGAGCATCGGCACGGGCGCGCGGGGGTCAAGTCCCGAGGACGCGTTCGTGATGCCGGCCATGTCGTCGAGCGAGTTCGGTGCGATGTTGAAGGCGACCCGCACTCCATGAAGAAGCAGGGTAAGTGCATCGGCCTTGTTAGGACTTGAGTTACCGCGGCTTTGGTATTCATCTTTGGTTTCAACCTTCGTGAGCTTGCCGCTCGCATACCTGCGACCTTCAAGCTCCTTCGCCAGTTCGTCCGTGAAGGCCGACGGCTTGATGCGGATGAAGTTGAACTCGGCCCACTTCTTCAATGCGAACCAAAGCTCCGAGACAATGCGCTCGTATTCTTCTTTCGCGGTCTTGGTGTCGTCCTCAAGAATTTTCTTCTCCGTGGCCGACTGCATGTAGTTCACGCCGCGGACCTCGTCGGACCAAAGTGACTTGAGAAAATCATGGACCCCGGCGCCGTTGCCCGTGCGGTCGAGCATCAGGTGCCCCGGCTTGATTTTCAACTTCTGGCAAGCGCTCTTGATTTCTTCCGCCATCTTGACGGTATCGCCTTTCGGGAGCGGGAAGATTTGGTCAACCTGCAACGCCCAGCGGAACCGCGTTTGATTGTTGCGGTCTTTGAAGATGACCTCGCGGCCTTTGGGGTGGTCGAATGAAGCAGGATAACGGACGCCAACCGCTCGACCAAATCTACCAACCGCAAGCTCTGCTGTATCGCCTCCCTCAAGTGCCAAGTCGCCGCCCGCCACGATGTCAGGTTCTTCGGAGAACATGAACTCTCCGCGCGTGCGGGTGAGTAGAGTGGATGGGAGGACGGAAAAGGTTGCGCCCCCTTTGGGGAAGCAGGCGCGTGCCATTGTCCAATACCCCGGAGTGTCCGTGCCGCCTGAATTGGTGATGATTCGTTGGAAGCCTTCATAAGTTTGGAGTCCGGGAAAGATTTCCTTTTTCTCAAGGACGTTCTCCGACTTGGCGGCGTCGAGGCGCACGACATTCCAACCGCGTTTGCTCGTCCACTGTTGGTCGGCGTCGGCGTCGAAATGTTCCCAACCCTTCGTCGGCTCGCACCGGAGCGCGACCTGTCCCGTCGGGTCCTCGGGGTTGAAGGCGCCCATGATTTTGACGGCGTCAATGTCGGTCGTCAGCGTGCCCGCGAGATTGTCCACGTCCTTCCAGACGCCGAGCGGAATCTTTTCCATTTCGTCGAGGAAGAACCGGCTCCGGCTCATCAGTCCGAGCGTCGGGTGCGCCACCTTACGGGGGACACGTTTGCGACCCTGTAACCGGCCAGCGGGACGTTTGCCAAGCGGAATCACAATACCGGTAATGGCTCCTTTGCGGTTCTTGGTGTCGAGGCCGATGAACAAGTCCCCGATGATACCGGGCAATGGAAGGGTAGAAGCGTTGTGCAGGCTTACCAGATGCGTGAAAAGATTGTCCTTGAGATGGTTCTCGCTCGGGCCCACAAGTGCGACGTTCGTGAACTCCGGGTCGCGAATCCAGTCGAGCAACAACCAGACGCCACCGGAGTAGCTTTTCGATTGACTCGCGGCGCCCATGAACATGCTCAAGCTCGTCGTGCGAAGGGCCTCCCAAACCATTTTCGTCGCGCGCGGACGCGGGTCGAATAAATTTTTCCCCCATAGTAATCCTGCGGCGTCCTCGTAGCGGTTGTTGTTGAGGCAGTAAAAAAGCAGGGAGTTGTTCCACTCAAGCGCGACCTCCTGCTTGTCCACGGCGCGCGGGTTGGCGCCGGAGAAGGACGCGATGAGGCGCCCGGCGTCAATGTGCTGGTCGGCGTGCAAGTGGCCCCCCACCTGAATGATTAACTCGTCCCGGTTCAAAGCTTGTTGGTCCGTCGTTTCTCCGGCACCGTGTTCAAGTGGACATAGAGCCCGAGCGTTTCGTCGGTCGGCTTCTGTGCCGGGCAGTCGGCCCACTGACTCGCGACCGCACGAGCGTTCTTATCTGCGTTCTTGGTGAAGTAAAGCAGGTCGTTCGCTTCCTTCAAGTTGTCCGGAAACATTTGCAGGCAGATATTGCCGCACGGGCTCAGATGGTATTTGATTCTCATTTCAAGCGGGTTGGATTGCCGTAAAGTCGCCGACCGCCACCGATGGTGAGGAACCGTTTCTTCCGAATCCGGACGGCGGCGCGGTCCTTGGGTGTCGCGGGCTTTTCCTCGACGAGCGAACCTTGGCTGCGGTCGTGGTCCCAAGGCGAAGGCTCAATGAACCCGAAGCAACCTTTGAAGGTGTCCGGAATTTCTTGGTCAATCGGCCAGCCGGACCAAGGTAGGTTCGAGAAGTGGTCCGCGGCCTCGCGCGTCATCAGATACGCCAGCGAGCCGAGAACGCAATGCCAGCCACCTTCCTCGGTTTGCTTGGCGTCGTCCTTCAGAACGTAGAGCGGTCGGTTCGCCACCGTGCGAAGAACGCGAAAGCGCTTCAGGTCAAAGAGCCGCCCGTAGGTGTTGAAAACGTGGAGGTCCTGATGCTGGTGCATGTCCGCGACGCAGGCGTTCACGATGTCCTTGTATCGCCCGGTGTTCGGCACCGCGTCGTCCTCGAAGAACAGACCAATCGGTTTGCCGGTCGCGACAAAGAGCTTCATCATTTCCTGATGCCCGCGCCAGACCCGATAGTGCGTCTGGATTTTGCAGTGGCCTTCAAACGCCGGCACGAACTTCGCATCCGCCGGAACCTCCCAGTCGGGGTTGATGTAAAACGTCGCGTCATCGTCCTTGAGCCAAGGCTTCACGAGCGGCGTGCGCTTGGGCGACGTCAGGACGTAACTAGGAACGGTGAGTTGACCGTATTTGCTCATAGATTTTGGAACACGTTCAGGAGCGGCTTCAGGTTCAGTTTCCCCGGCAGAACTGGCTTCGCATCCGCGACCCGCTTCCAGTGCGGCAGCTTGATGCCGACGCTCGCGGCGTAATCACGGAACTTGGTGCCATCACCGAAAAGGTTGTTCGTGAGTTCAACCCAACACGCCGGGATGCCGTAGGCGTGCGCGAGAATGATGCCGTGCAGGCTGCTCGAATAAATCGTGTCGAACATCCGCATGTTGTCAATCACGCCGAGCGGGTCGCCAAGCGGGTTGATGACTGGCAGGCCCGTGGCTTTCGCTTCTTCCAAATCGCAGTAGTGCGCGAAGAACGCCGGGCCCCCGAGCTTGATGACCTTCTGGTCGTAAACGTGCGGCATCAAGAGGGCCGGGTCCCCGAACACTTTCGGACACTCGCCGCCCGACCGAAGAACCGCGTGCCGGGTCATTGGTCCACGCACCGCCAGATATTTCGCATCCGGGTTTACACTGTCGAGCCGGTTGCCGATGCCAGAGCCGAGGACGGTGACACCGGGCCGCGCCCATGTGGCAATCGTCCCGATGCAAATGTAATCAGCTTCGTCCTTGGAAGCCCACTCGACCTCGTAGCCGAAGCCCTTCAGGAGTTCAGGCGTCAGGACGTCCCCGCAGTTGCCGGGTTCCTTCATCCAGAATACTCGAAGGGTCTTGCTCATCGCGTCGCCGCAAAGATGGACGGCGGCATCGCTTCTTTTTCACCGGGCTTCCAGTCGCGAAGCTCAGGCCAGATTTGATACGGCTTGTAAAAATGGATGTTCTTCTGGCCGGGCGCCAGATTCGGCAGCTTGTCGTTGAGCCAGCCTTCGTAATCGTATTTCGGGTCATCGTAGTGACCGCTCCGCTTGTGCTTGAGAATGTTCTCAGCCATCGTCGGACGAACGCCCGTGAAGTGATAGATGAGCCGGGCCGGGATGGTCGCCAGCTTGCAGTTCACCCCGCGGCAGTTGACAAACTTCACCCCGGGCCCAACGTAAGCGGTCGCCGTGTCCTTGGCTCCCTCGACCGGGTAGGGAGGAATCCCCACAACGGGTATCATGCCGACGGCTACTGCTTTCGTGCCACGGCGCGCAAGGTTCCAAATCCGATGGAACGTGCCACCAGTCCAAAGCTCATCGCCATCAACGACGAGGATATGATTGAAGCCGAATCCGCGAACGTCGTTGAGACAGGTGTTGCGGAAGTTCGTCTCAGTGTCAATCCGCGTCTCACCGTCGAGGAACGTGACGTCCCTTCGGATGAGCGCGGTCGTGGCGCCGGCCCTTTGCAACTTGACCTGAACCCGGTGAAGCTCGTCGGTGTAATCGTCGGGGACCACTTCTCCGGACCAGTAGTGTGACGGCTGGAAAAAGAAAAACGTCTTGATGCCCTGCTTGAGGAGCGACTCGCAGACCTCGAACAAGCAGATGTCGTCCCGCACCACTTGCAGGTAAGCGCAGAAATCTTTCTTCAGCACGGGGCGCATGTTACTTCGCGGCCTTTCGTTTGCCGGCCCCTCGGCCCGAGGTCTGGTTGCGTGGCGTTGACTTTTTCCGCTTGACAGATTTCTTGGTGTTGACGACCGCGGGGGCGCTGATGATTTCCATTAGCTCGGCCAGAGACTTGCCGCGAGATTTTGCCGCACACTCGGCTTTGACCTTGTCAGTCCACTCACGGAACTCAGTGGCATCCATCCGTTGCGGGGTGTCCATGCGCTCGAAGTCCCAAACCATGATGTCGAACTCCGCGTTCTTCCATTCAGGATTGCGGACCCAAGTGCGTGTAAACGTCCCCTCGGTTTCCGGCAAGGCGTGTTCAATAGACACGATGCGTTTAGTCTCACCGAGGCGTTGAGGAAAAGGACCCCCGGGAAGGAACCGATACCAAGGCGTATCGTAAACGTAAGGGCACTCGAAACTTTGGTCCGAGGCGAGGAGCCACGCCTTTACCCGGCGACAAGCGGCCCGGAACTTGATGATTTGGTGTGTGAACCAAGCGTCAAATTCCCCATAATGGCGACGAAGCTCCGAGCGAATGGTCGTAGGTGACTGGTCGCCGTGGAACAAGTTGCCGAATCCGCGGAGCGGGAGACAGGGCCAAAGGCACTTCTCGAAGGTCGAAAGGAACAGGTCATCAGTCGCCGGTTGAGCAAGTGCCCGGAACTGGTCCCAAGTTCCCTGCAACTTGATACGCCTCCCGGCGACCACGATGGGGACCTTCAGCATGACTTCCTCCTTGGGACCGCCGTAGCCTTTTGGCATGGCGCGAAGGTGGCCGAGGACTTGGTGGTAATTACCCCCGCATTTCGAGCGGAGCCAGTCTTTTACAATCTCAGTGATTTTCATTTTCTAGGGGTGCCGCGGTGCGCGAGTTTCCCTCTTTCAGGGAGGGTGAGCCGCTCGCTTTTGTTCGTTGCTCTACACCGCAGCGGACACATACAAAGTGCCGAGTAGCTCAGAGTTTGTCAATAGGAATTTCGTCTCGCGAGTGACTTTTTATGCCGCGCGGCGAGGAGTGAGCGAAAGTTGGGGGGTTGGTCTGGCCCCCCTCCGGTTGGCACGATTCCTGCATCACGTTAGCGATAACGGGAGCCTGCATCGCCTGCTTCGCGTCGAAGGTCGAGGACATGGGATTACTTATCCCATCGCCTGCGTTGCAATGATAGCTAGTTGCGTGGGGGCTTTTCGGTAGCACGTCCGAACAGGGTTTGTGCCACGACCTGTGTGCCATCCAGAGGCGTGCCACCTGTGCCACCGATGGCACACATCCATGTGCGAAAGTGGCGCATGTAAGGGATTCCGACAGTCTCGGCCAATACTCTCGGGAGTTTCGCTCGAAAGGACTTGACACGCGCCCAACGTAAGGCCGAAAGCCTAGCTTGACCGCCATCGCTTCGAGGTTGCGGATGGAGCGAAGGGCTGACCCGCAATGGAAAGGACGCGTGAGGGTTCCGGGGTTGCCGCCGCGGGCTTCTATATTACGACGCCACGACGAACCAAAGCGCGCCTTGAAAAAGCAGAGGAGGTCCGCGCGGTATTGCTCAAGCGCCGCATCAAGCGGGAGCGGGGAGATGTGCGGGCGGGGGCGCATTGAGTTGTTCCTTCACGACTGCGGCAGAGTCAATCCCGAGCTTGTCGGCTGCGCTCATTGCCTGCATCACCATCAACGCGATGCTTGAGCCCTTCTGTCCCTTCGCGTTGCCGTCTGGCCGTTCGTCGGCGGTATCACCAAGCGCGCGTTGCGTCATCGCCTGACATGCTTCGAGGCCCTTGACTAGGTCCGTCAGTGGCCGAGTGTTGAACGATGAGCCATGCGCGTTGTGAGTTGTGAGAAGCTCCACGAGTTCGCTTGCGTCCTTGGCAGAGAGTTCAGTCACGAGCTTGTCGAGGATGGACCGCATCCGATGCGACTGGACAAAGTTGACGGCGCGATTGATTTGAACCTGCGCGTCTTGTGAGTCACCTTGCCGGACTTGGTTCCAACGCTCAACCTTGTCTTGCCACCGCTCAACGATTGCGAGTTGTCGCACGTCCTGCGGGTCGAGGTTCAAAGCAACCGCGGTTTTATCCGCGTCGCCGTTGAACATCAGGAAATGCTCGAAGATGCTGGCAACGTCCAGTTCGTTTTTGTTCATCAGTATCCCGAGGGCTTGGGCTGCGCCTGTTGCTGCTTCGCTTTCCAGTCGCGCCGGTCCTTCAGTCGCTTCTGACGCGTGGCCGACTCGCGAAGGTCGCGGACGTGCTTGGGCATCCCTTTATAGAGTGGAGATTTATCGCTCACGATATGAAATGCCGACTTTCGCACCATCTGTCAAGAGCTACTTGGAAAACAGGCCCGCGGCCCGAGAATTTGTAACCATACACCTTTCACCGGACGGGCGGGCCTATTGACTCTGATTCTGTTGTTTTTCTTATGGCCCCTTTTGAGTATATGTAATATAAAATTATTTACGCGGAATAGACATAACAAAAACAACAGAATTGAAGCTATTAGGCCCGCCCGTCCGGTGAAAGGTGTATGGTCCGCCTCCTCGCTCATCGCTGGCGACCTGTGACCGGTTCCCGGCGACCTGTGACCTGTGACTGTTTACACGCGACCGATTCCTCTTGACAGATTGCTTGCAACTCGGCATTTCAATTACGTGGACAATACATCTGACATCAAACATCGAACACAGACGCCGCTGATTCCCTGCGAAGGGTTCATCGGGGTTTACTCACGCGCGGGCGCCGGCAACGGTGCGACGCGATTCCATGCCCGAGTATCCTTGCCCGGCGGTGCGGGGATTTACGTCGGCTCATTCCCTGACACGGGCCAAGCTGCGCTTGCTTATGACAACGTCGTGCGCTGCTTTGTTGCGAACAAGCCCGAGGGATTCAAATACACTCCGGGCATGAATTATCCGGGCATCAGTGACCCGCCGCCGGCCAGTGAGCGCGCCAATGAACTGTTGCCCAAGTTCCTCGCCGCGGTGAACAAGCGACTCGCCACCATCAAGCCGAAGGAAGTTCGCTCGCGCAATCTCAACCTGAAGCTTGGCCGACCGAATACGCGCCCGATGGTCGAGTTCAATCTTCTCACGCTGCGTGACTGCCTGCTGCGGCTTTCGCAATTCCAGTTCACTCCACCCATCACCGAAACTCTGCACAGTTTTTCCGCTGCGCTACAAGGGCTGCTCACATATCACAAGGTTGACGTCGCCAAATGCACGCCACAAAATCCCGACGCCGCCGCGTTTCAAAAACGGATTGACGCGTTGGTTCACGAGGCCAACGTGCAACGCGGGCTCGCTGAACTGCAAGGGGGCTGTCCTAAAACCGGGCGATACATTCCCGCGGACGCTGGCGGCTCCGTTCCCGCGGTGCCGACGTTCTCCGACATCAAATGCCCGGGAGACTTGACCTGATGTATAAGAATTATTTCAAAGGTTGCCGCACGGTTCACCAACTGGACCCGCGCTGTTGGGTTGATGAGACGTTGCGCCAAGAGGCCAAGGCCAAACTCCTGAACGCGGTAGCGCACGCGCTCGCGACTTCCAAGGATGAAAGGCTGTTGGCACGGGCGCGAGGCCTGCCGGCGCGACTGGCGGAGATGGAAGCCGCCGCGCAACAAGACCCGGGGCCGGGCCCGCGCGTATGATTGGCGGCGCTCCTCCCGACCAATGGACGGACACCGCGCCCAAGGAGTCCGCGGTTGACGTATTCCTGAAAAGCTCCGGGCTTCTTCGTCACCGACTCAAGCCCGAGACGACGTTACAACGTCTGAGGCGTGAACGCCCCGAGCTTTTTTTGAGCAAGCAAGAACGGGACGACCTGAAGTATCAATGGGGCGACACCATCATCCGGCAGGACATGGAAAAGAACTGGCGGAACCGCAACCTGTGTGCCGGCGCTCCGGCTCCGCTGCTGACGGAGGCAGGCCGGGCCATCCGCCAACGGGAAACCAACACGGAGAAATGCCGGCGATACCGCCAGCGTCAGGCCATCGCCCGCGCCAAGAAAAAGAGACTTGACGCCGAGGCCGCACCCGTCCAACCTCCGGCGGATGGGCAAGTATCATAGAGAACGGGCCAGACGCAAGCGCGCCGACATGGAGCTTGCGCTAGGGCACCAGTGCGCGCGGTGCCGCACATACGAGGGGCTGACCTTCGATTGTGTTACGCCGTGCGGCCACGACCACCACCGCGAGAACGCGTCAGGCCGCATGACTTTCTATTGGGCACAGGCGCGGCTCCTCAACGTGCAACTGCTTTGTGAATCCTGCAACGCGTCCAAGGGTGACGACGCCACCGACTACCGCCGGCCCGAGGACATGATTTTGGCCGTCGCGTTTGCTCAAGCATTGCCCATGCCAAGACCGAGAAAAGAATCTTCGCAAAATCCGTTCTGAGGTATTGACCCGGGGCCGGCGCCCGTGTAGGTTCAGGGCCATGAGTTCAACCATTTCTGAATCGAAGCCGGTCGCCCTCACCTTCACCGCCGACGGTCGCGTCGCCTCGGGCATCCCTGAGACGGGCCGCAAGGTTCGCCGCATTGCCGAGCAACTCCGCGCCGCCGGCACCCCGTTCACGCTGACCGTGTCGGAAACCGAATACTCCGACTCCACCCGCCTTTTTTACTGGTTCACGGTCAAAGAGTCCGCCGTGCGCCGCCCGCACTCCTACGGCTCGCTCTACGCGTCCTACCTCTGCGCGGGTGTCCGCTTGTCCGTCGCTCACGCCGGCTCCGGTGGCCGCACCTGTGAAGCGTTCGCGGGCGGCACCAAGCAGGACTTTGGCAAGGGCTCCAAGAAGCTCAAGACCGCGCGCGACTTCGTGCAATGGGCGAATATCACCTGTGCGCACCCCTACAAGCCGACGCCCGAACAGGCCGCGGAGGACGCCGTCACCGAAGCCAAGTATCAGGCCGCAATCATCGCTTGACACTGGGCCCGACCCGTATATCTTGACCACATGAACGACACCACGACACCCGCGCCGACCGCTACGCCCAAGGCGCATCCGTTTGAACTCGCCGGCATGGGCCGTGGCCCTTACCGCTTCGCCGGCTTCGCGCAGATTCCGTCCGCGCACCTTGCCGAGAATAATCCGTCGGCCTACAACGCCGCGCTTGCCATGCTCCCGAAGGACCTCCGCGGTGGCTGCGGCACCTGCCAGAACTGCGGCATGGCTATCTCGAATATCTATATCGTGGCCGATGCCGACGGCGCCCGCTACGGCGTGGGCTGCGACTGCGTTGAGAAAACCGGGGACGTGTGCCTGTCCAAGCCGGTCCTGATTGCCAAGAACAAGATGGAGCGTGAGGCCCGCCGGCAGAAGGCCGACGCCAAGCGCCGCGAGAAGCACGCCAAGTGGATGCTCGCCATCTGCCCGACGGGCGAGACGAACGCCGAGCGCATCATCCGCGAGAACCGCCAGCGTGAGGACGGGCTCGCCACCTTCCACGCCGCTTGTGACGCGCGGATGGAAAGCTTCGCTGACGTGGTCGCTGCGCTGCCCGAGGGCAACGACTTTTTCGCCAGCCTGATTTTCCAACTCTCTCACCGCTCGCTCACCGACCGGCAGGCGTGGTGCATCGCCGAGCAAATCCTTGGACGCCGGGGCGCTGCCTCGACTGAAGGTGAAACCCTCGTCGCGCGGCTGACCGCGCCCGTCGCATGAGCGCCACCGCTTCAGACCATGCGACGTTCGATTGCGTCTATCGGGGCCAGTGGTTCACGCTCGCCTCGGGCGCGCGGCACCGCAGGGATAACGTCGGCGTCCCGGGTAGCAAGCTGCCGGACCATTACCTGATTTATGACAGGATGCACCGGGTCCAAACGGTGCCCAAGGCCGAGGTTCACATTCGTTGGTCATAAACGCTCATCATGGTCAATTCTCGTCATAGTCGCAATCGCTCTAGGATGCGTTTACACGCGTCGAGTCCCTCGGATGGGACGACCATAGCGCCCATTTCTTACAACTTGTTCCAAGTGACTGATTCCCTGTTACTTGTGACCATTTGCCTTGTGTTGTATTACATACATCAAAACGCCCTATAACTCAACCACGGAGGCCAGAAATGAGCGTTAACGATAACGGGATTGTGACTAAGTCCAATAACTATTTGAGCCAGTTGGCACAGAAGGTGCATCAGGCCGAGAACTACCAGTCCGAGGTTGTCCGCGTCGTCGCCGAACGCATCGCCCTTTGCCCGAGGCAATACATCGGGGACCAGATGCCTGACGGTCGCATCGTCAACCTCCGGCCCGTGAAGGGCGAGCGTGACGCCCTGACGCCTGCCGAGGAGATGGTCCTAGCCTACTCCCGGCGCCGGCTGGGCCTCGCGATGATGGAGCTTCACCGGGCCCGTCGAAAAATATACCTTGACGAACAGGCCCGAGCCGTCCATATTCACGACCATGAAAGACGGACTCTACAACGCGGCGGTTTGGATGCCGGCGGAACTGACGGTTCCATTTGAAGGCGCCATCGTCCCCACCTACTCGGCTCACGCGCTTGAGGAGTCACGCAACGACCGCTACGGTCGCGTTGCGCTTCCCTGCACGCTGGACGTTTACACCGACGACGTTGTCGAAGTGGAAGTCCGCGACGGCAAGCCGGTGAAGGCCGTCATCCGCCAGCCGCTCGACGACCGCCGGGACGTTGTCTGCGTCGTCAATTTTCCTGAAGTCACCAAGACGAGCCGCGTCAGCTTCGTCCGCACCGTCTGGATTAACAAGGCGAACGACGCGCACAAGACTCTCAAACGCAACCTCTACATTCAATCCTAACACCAAAAAATTATGCCATCCGCACAAGTCACCGCCCTCAAAAACATCGCGTCCATCCTGCATCACGCCAAGTCCGCGCTCGACCAGATTGATTGGACCGACGCCCAAGTCCGGGACGCCGCCATCGGCGCCGACCTGACCGCCCTTGAGACGCACCTTGACAACACCCGGGGCCGTCTCTCGACGCTCATTGGCCGCGTTCACCTGAAGGACGCGCAGTTCGCGGACTTCTGCCGCGTTGTAGCCTCCTCCGCGAAATAATCGTTTGACACCGACCACAACCCGTATAGATTGACACCATGAAAACGATTCTCTCCGGTCACACGAGCCCCGAAACTGCTTACGTCGTCAACGATTACCCGTATGGCTTTCGCCTCCGCTGCCAGATTCGCTACTGGGTCGAGTTCAAGAAGAACAAGGGGTGCCGCGTCGTCAGCCAGACCTCGAACCCGAAACGCCCGGGGCTCGTCTGGAACAAGCCGAAGGCCGGCACCTATTCCGACTTTGGCGCCGTCCTTTTCCTCGACTCCGCGACCGGGCACGTTGACTGGGCCGTCGTGACTTCTTACTCGGACCTGACGACCATTCGCGAGTTCGCATCAACCTACGCCCCGGGACTGTCACCTGACGCCCTTGTCGCCTTCAACCATTGGCACAAGCTCAAGGAGGTTTACGAGGCCAACCGTCAGACTGACGCTAACCCTGCCGGGTTCCCCTACCAGTATGCCAGCATCTTCGCGACGCTCGTCGTGACCGGTGGCAAGACCGAGGAGAACGCCCGCGCCATCGTCACCGGGATGATTGAGAAGTCCAAGGCCGCGGCGGCAGGCATCATCAACCCCGAGCCCGTGCGGGTCCTCGTGTGTGACGCCGCCGGGGTGCGTGACGAAACCGCTGCCGGCGTCCTCTGAAAATAAATTGTTGACACCGCGCGCAACCCGTATAGATTCACCGACATGAAATTAACTCAAGCCGAAGTCCGCGCCAAGCTCAAGTCCCTCGGTATCGCCTTCAAGTCGCTCCCGCAGACGCGCGAGTTCAAGGTGGCCGGGTTCTACTTCACCGACGATTTGCAGGACGCGCTCCTGACGGGCCGGGTCCTTGGCACCGTCAAGGTCCTGAACAACAAGGCCGACGTTTACACCAAGCGCGGACGCATCTACGCGACGAGCGGCACATGGACCCACTCCGCAACCAAGGGCTGCGTCCAGTTCGCGCAACACGGGCCCGACGGCCAGAAGTTCACCATCCCCGTTGCTGAGATTCACGACGGCCACGGCCAGCCGATTTTCGCCTGACACCAGCCGCAACCCGTATAGATTGACCACATGAGCAAATCATCCATCAGCAACGAACCGCCGGCCCTGCCCGTCATCTGCCGCACGACCGCTGGGCAATTCTGGATTCAGGAACAGGCACCCGCCGGCAATTTCTTCGACTCCATCGGGTTCCCCGTCGGCATGACGAAAGCCGAGGCAACCGAAAAACTCCGCTCGTGGCAGAAGTCTTTTCCCTCGCGCGTGTGCAGGCTC
>Ga0137423_1000111_pt1 | contig 29045 bp, 64 predicted proteins | sample EasRivERMZT600_2_FD_102326 | JGI IMG/M metagenome (GOLD analysis project Ga0137423, IMG submission 102326) | Soil microbial communities from meander-bound floodplain in the East River, Colorado, USA - East River MetaG ERMZT600_2 | ecosystem: Environmental > Terrestrial > Soil > Floodplain ...
AAATATGGTTGAGACATAATATACTTATATAAGCAATAAGGAGCATTAACTATCATCATTAAGACCATAAAAGGAAATGTAATGATTGAAGCAACACATAGCACTACACCAACTAATACATTAAACATTAATGGTAGTAGCCCTAAATGTTTTACTATCCATAAATTATCTCCATCTCTGTTATCGTCTTCGAGAACTATTCTTTTAGCCGCATTATAGTGTTCTTGATTATATTCAAGTACCCTAATTATAAAATTTGCCATTTTTTAAAAGTTTTTTAGTCCGCATTCTATTTTTCTTGATTGCTTATCGTAATCTTCAAACCTATCTACATCAAGATAATCAGATATTTGATGAATAGAATACTCTATTCCTAAATCTTCATGCATTTTTTCTGCAAGGATAACAGGATTAGATGTTTGATATTCAAAAGACACCAAATCGACAGCCATTGCTAATTGTGAGTACAATTTCTTAGACATACGTTTAATTGTTTAATTACTTTTTAAAAATAAAGGCTTTATAAGTTTCTTTCAATTCTTTTAAAGCTCTTACATTGTACTTAGAAAGTTTCGCTAACTGTACTTTACATTCGTCATACATATTATCAGGAATATCATATTCCTCATCATCTATAACTACTTTTCTGTGTCTCAGCTTTTGGAACTTTTCTAATAAGTCGTAAGGAACATCTTCAATTCGATCTTCTTCTATGAATTTCACGGTAGATATCCAATTATTTCCTTCTTTCCTAACACCTGCCAGATATACATCTTTATTGTCATGTGACTTAAATAAGACAACATCTGGAGTTTCATAGAATTTTCTATTAATTCTAACAATTACGGACCCCGCACGTGGAGCAATCTTCTCAGTTTTTTCATTCATTAAAATACATTTAATTGTTTAACAAAACCATCTTCAACTCCAATAAAATCTTTGTAGGAGTTAGTGCAATAAATATTTTCAAAGTATTGCTTAAGTTCTTCTAATCCTTTGCTAAATATACCATGCGTAACAATAAGATATATTTTACTATCATTAAAGTTTTTATCTTCACGAATAGCTTTTGCAATATTAATAAATGTTGCACCACCATCACAGATATCGTCTATGATAACAAAATCTTTATCTATATTATTAGTAGATGTTGGTACCATAGTTTTACTTAATTTACCATGTTCGTCACGATACTTACTACAAATAAGAATGTCTGCTTTACAGTCAATTTCTTCAGCAATCTTAAAAATCTTCTTACTAGCACCAGCATCTGGTGATACTAAAACAATTTCTTGACTAAATCTAATATCTTCCATAAAGAATTTAACTAAATCTACATTAGATAACTTATGGAAGTTATTCAAACAAGCCTCAAGTACATCGCTATGCGGATCCATTACTGTAACAGAATCAAGCTTAAGATTATTAATAATAGGAGCAATTACTTCTTTAATATAGTTATTAGATCCTTCTGCAAACTGTCTATCTGACCTACTTCCTAAGAAATATGGTACATATAAATTAATGTGTCTGAATCTTAAATTACGTAATGACCTAACTGCACATATTATCAACTCTAAGTCAGTAAAATTGTTAAGTCTTGCTTTAATAGTAACAGGTGTAATCATACCTATTTCTTTTAATGAAGATTTAATAATAAGATTAACTTGTTGTTGACCATCTGGAAAATGAGATACCTCAAACGGAATGTCTGAGGTATTCTTATCTACTAAATTAAGCGTTAACATTTGAATAGGAATTAAGTTTTTCTCTAATCTGTTCAAGAGTCGTTTCACGAACTAAACTTCCGTTAAAGAAAACAGTTTTAAGTAAGCCTGATTGCTCTTCAGCATAAGAACATTGTTCTTTAACCCAGATTTGACCATCTTCATCAACATGAGGATTGTTAGTTTGTGTTACACATAATAAACCTTTTTTAGACTTCTTAGTTCCATCATCTGTAACAGGATCTTTAAAGATTTCACGAGCTTCTACTCTAAATTTCTCACCTAAAGTTCTACCATGCTCTTTATGCATAATCTCACCATATGTAGCTTTCATAGCAAATCCAAATACATCACGTGTTTGAAAGTTGTATGTAAAACTACCTACACCAAGCACTACATTAGTAGATGCAAAACCTTTAGCTTTAAGTCGTTCACAGATTTCTACAGCACGTCCTAACGTAATAGAATCGCCGTAGATGGCTCCAATATGTGGATCCAATACTTTGTATCCTTGAGCATTAGTTGTGCCTCCAAATGTATCCCAAAGTAGCTCTATGAGGCCTTTAGCTTCATTAGAATATACTTCTTTACCATTTTTATCTAATCCAAGTAAGCCTTTAAGCTCATTAGCACCACATAAAATATCTACAGGATTACCACTATCAGGACGAATTACAAGCTTACCATTACGAGCCATTATTTGTTCTTTAATAGCAGGTAAATAAACTGTAGCAACTTGCCATAAATCCCATGTATCAGATACTACAGATAATATGCCTTCAGGATATAAATCTAAAAGACGTTTAAACGTAGTTATTTCGTCTTCTTTAGTACCCATACACATAACTGAATGCTCAGTAGCAGGCACACTAGCGCCGATAAGCCCATCAGCATTATAGCTATCTTCGAGTGCGTAGATTGCAGGGATGCAATCCGTTCCAGTAAAGCTAAGTAAATGGCCCATACCACTAATAGTAGCCGATTCAACAGAGGACATACCTCGCATAGAGAAGTCGTGAGCCTGCCAATTAACGAAGTCAATGTTCTTCTCATCTGTTTCTAAACAATATTTAGTTAAGATTTTCTTATATTCATAAGCAATAGTAGCTGATGTCATTGGCTGCCAAATCATACAAGATAACAAAGTTTCTAAATAATTAACTAACCACGCGAAATCCGGATGTGTATTAGTAATTGTAAGCATTGGTACACCAATTGGGCAAAGAGTACCTTCTTCAAGCGCCTTAATTTCAATAGGTAAGTAACCTAAATCCCACAAAGCTTCAATATGAGATGTATCAACATCACAATGACGTTTATAATCCTTAATTAATCTGCTTTTAACAGATATATTTGGCCATCTCTTATGAAAAGCTCTTTCAGCATCATCGCCAAAAAATTCTTCATTGAATAATGTAATTAAGTATTCTTTGATAAAGTGTTGTATTCCAAATGTTACAACTTCTTGAATACTATCTATTCTACTTGCACGCGGAGTCCAGTTGGAATAGAGCTTGGTCATGTTCTCAGGATACATCTTAGTATGATGAATCTTGTAGAAGTCAACCAATAAAAGCGGATTTCTTTTCATTTGTTTTAATTAGTTAATATTCTTCTATTTTTATAAAATTTATACTTTGTTGATGCTTTCTTAAGTATTTTTATAGCTCCTCTTAATCCACTTTTATCGCATAAATTGTGGTTATAAAATATTTTACCACTATTACCGTAAGGTAAGTCGATAGGATTTTGATTAATAGCATCTACTACAATACCTAAGTTTTTACAATATTTAATGATTTCATCATAACGTTCTTTATCACTTGCTGTGAATATTACAATATAAGCACCAAGTTTTTGAGCCTTCAAGACTAACCTAATAGTTCTCTCTCTGTCTCTACTGTTTTTGAATGTATCCCATGGAAATAATGTATCATCATAATCCACAGCAAGCACTATCTTTTCATACTTACACCATTCTTCAAATAATCTTTTTGAATAAATACACATTTGTTAAATAATTAAATTAGCAATTATATACCCTATTTTAATAGCTGTAAAAGCTCCTAATGTGTAGGGAATTGGCATCATAATGTAACGACCTAACTTACTCTCATATTTATCCCTATTAAGGATATATGACAACATATAAGCATACATTAGAAAGCTAATAAAGACCCCTAAATCGGATTTGAGAACAATAAAGGGAACCATTATATTAGCTACGAAAGCATATGCAAAGTTTATAATGAATTCAATAGCTAACTCTTTAGGAGTTGTCTCTGCATCATAAACTTTAATTTGCTTATTAGTAATTTCAAAGAATCTATGCTTCTTAGAAGTCGCCACCGGCACCTCCTCCACTAAAATCACCTCCTCCAAAGCCTCCATCAAAGCCTGATGAATCTGATGTAGCATCAAATGAATTAGTGGACACGATATTATTAGTATCAAGAAACTCATCTAAAAGAGCATGTGTTACAATATCAACTACTGCATCACTTACAATTTCTTCCGTCTTTCTTTTGTGACGATAATTACGTTGTTGCTCTGGCGATAATGCCATATATGCATCCTGAGAGATTTCCATCCCTGTATAGTCATGGATATACATATGCATTATACGTCTTTAGGATCTTCAGTATCCATTTCTTCCTCTTCAACAGCTTGACCGGCAGCACCTAATGCAGCATGATATTCATTATTCAAAGCATCAATACCTTCAATTTTACTGAATAATTTTTGAGCAGTAGTATTAAACTCTTTCTTTTTAGATATCTCTAAATTGTCAAGCTTTTTACGCTCTTCAATTAATGAAGAGTTTAACTGAACATAACCTTTTAATAAAGATTTAAGTTCTGTTTTAACTTGTACAACAGTAGCTTCACTCTCTTCTTTAAAGAGTTCATCTACTAAACTTGCTAAAGAATCTTTCTTTACTTTAGAAGGTAATTTAAGATTTTCTTTGCCATTTACAACAGCTGTAAGTTTTCTAACTGTTTGCTCGAAGTTTGCTAATACTTTTTTAGCTTCTTTTCCTTGGTCTTGATTTTGTTCGTCAGCCATTTTATTTGAATTTAATATTATTTAATGATTTGTAATTTATTAGCCCTGACACATTAAATGGTGGTTCAGGGCCTTTTTCAACATACGTAACTGGACGTAAGTCATGTAATTCGCTAAATTTTAATATATCCATTTTTTGAACATAATTATTTAAGCTATTAAGATAGACATTCATATCTCTGGAACTAAGTCCTATATTAAAATCTATGTTGATAACCATATAATTATTTATTGTTACTAATGGATGATAAATTCGAATATACCTATTATAGGCTCCATATCCAAATTTATGTTTAAAAAATCTAGCTAAATAACTTCTAAATAAAGAAATCTTTTCATCATAACCAATTGGTTTATTATTTTCTTTCCAATTAGATAAAACTCTATTACATTCTTTAATCGTGTTTTCAATGATATACTTACAAGCATCTTCATTGATTGGACAATTTGAATCCATATTATTTGATACTTTTAATGTTTTCAATAATTCTAGAGAACTCTTTCGAAAACTCAGATTTCTTTTTAACAAACCTAAAGTTCAAAAGAAATAGCCCCCAGATCATGTTGTGTATCTTGAAACACTTTATGAATCTCCTGCATAGTTCTGCGTCTTCCTCTTTCGTTAAATGCAACTTGAGGATTGATGGCACAAATTTGTTTCGTGCCATCTGCAAATAAATAGGTAACATTATTGGCAATATCCATTATGCTTGAGCTGGAATTACTTTCATGTTATCTGGTACAAACATAACTTCAACTTGTTGACGTTTTGGATAGTTAAGATTTAATCCTTTAGGACTCTTAACATTAGCCTTAAACGCTGCCCAAGCTTCTTTACGTTGCTCTCTTGTAGCCATATTACGCAATACAAGCTGATTCATAGCTTTTTTGAATGCATAAAATCTACCTAATACCTTGTCATACGAATCATTAACTGACCGTTTCACAAATGTTTGTACAAGAACATCACCTGCTGAGTTCTTGATAGTAATAAAGGTTTTCTGACGTTCAGAACCTTTATACCTAAACGCAATTTGAATTTCTCCTAATTTTGTCATAATAGTGGTTTTTGGTTATTTACTGTTTTTAATATACTCATTGAATTCTTGAATATTATTTATACCTAATGGAGTGAGTAATTGTCTCCAAGTATATTTAGAGTCAGCCATAACTCTATCAATATATTCATATGCTGACGTATGATATGGTATAAAACGAATTCTTCTCATCCCTCCACAAACTGCAAGATGAGGTAAGGCAAATCTATCTTTACCTTGTAATGGAATTTTAGTTGTTAATAAGTAATGCATCATCTTTTTGGTTGTAATAGAAGGATAATAAGTAGTTACAAGATCATATAAATCATCAAAACTTCTATATGTTCTCCTACAATGCAACCTCCTACATTCAGGATCAAACCATGTATCGTGTCCTCTAGCATGATAAGCATCAATACTATAAGAATAATACTTCTTTAAAAACTCTCTGACCGTTCTTGGTCTTTTCTCTTGTGCAAATTTTACATATAATGCCATTTTAAACTGGTTTTAATTCAACTTCTTTTGGTTTTAATTCTTTTCTATACCAGTCTTTCCACTGTTCAAGATTGTTGATATATAACATATTAAATAAGTCTCTCCATTTATAAACAGACTCAAATTTGCCACAATCAACATTTTGCCATACTTGCCACATCATACATAAGCTATTAGTGTACCTAATACGCTTCATAGTTGAACAATTAGCAAGTTGCTTAGGTATAATACCCTTTTCAACATTTTCTATCGTTATATTGAATAATAATAGCTCTCTGAATACTGTAGCAACATCAATGTTTGGGAAATATGTATCTGCAATAATCCATATATCATCAAATGATCTCATTCTACCTTCAATACATTGTACAACCATTTTACCTTCATTGGTTTTATAATAGGTTTCTTGAGATTTCATCTTCTTATCTTCAGGATATAATATTTCAAGCATATGTTTTAAATCACTTGGTTCTTGAGATAAATAAATTTTATTAGCATCTACTAATATAATAGGTTTCTCAGTCTCATGCTTTAAATCATGTACTTCATATCCATTTTTCCTATCATTATCCCATTTAACAGATATCCATTCGTTTTCAAGTTTATAGACTGTACCTGTTACATCTTTAGGATTAGACTCTGTAGGTCCTCCTCTGTAGAATCTTGATTCAGGAACAATTCTAACTCTATCTCCAATATTAAAAAAGAAATATTCTATTAAATTTTCTTTCATGATGATATAGTTTCTTTATTAAACCAATCTAATTCCATTTTGTCTAAATAATTTTCTTCTTCCATATATTATATTTAAGATTTAACATAAAAAAAATGTGAGCTTATCAGCCGCTGCTCCACCGTTACAATCCCTCTTTCAGATTGCACTGAGGTCACTCACATTTAAAACTAACTAATATAAATAAATCGCCATTTATTTGCGAAACGAGGAGAGTCGAACTCCCATTCACCCTCTCTACTTAAGAAGGCATCTTTCCATTTAGAAGACGTTCCTTTTTTTTGTCTATAAGGCGCAGGGTTCTCTTCCTTCTGCAGACGAATGCAGGTTCTATGCGAGGCTTATAAACTCGATAACGATATAGCCCCAGGGATCGAACCTGTGGATCAATAAGGTTTTACATATAAACTAACCTATATCGAAAATTTGAATCTTACATCAGTAAGAATTCAGTATTTGTTCTCAACAATAGAAGGTTCAGTTTTCTCCATTATTTCTTCGTTAAAAGTGAATGGAAATTTACCTTTTGTAACCTTCTTAGTTGTAGAATGCTCCCAATTATAATTTTTATTATAATCTATTTTGTAATATTGATCTGCTTTAATTAGATCGCTATGACTAACACTGGAAGCATGCTTTTGTTTGTCAACTACTACGTAATTCATATTACCATACCAGTTAATACAAATTAATATCCAAAACGCTAATGTAAGGCCAAGGATGTACTTAAGTTTTAATTTGAATTCCATTTGAAAAATGATTTTTTAGTAATTAATAATACAGCTACAATAGAGACAATATTTAAAAATAATAATGATCCATGATAACTTGAACCAAACATTGTTACTAATATTCCTATAAATAAGAATATTAATGGAGTTAATAGGAAATAATCTGTTCCTTTTACATATTCCCAAAGTAAACTTCTTTCATTACCTGGAACACCCCAAGAATACACTTCGATAAGCATATCTCTGTCACTTATCTTACGATAGAAATCTTGAGGATATTCTTCTCTATAAAATAAAGTTGCAGATTTAACTGGAGCTCCATTAATAGATTGAATTGATGTAAGTATAAAGAAATATGATGTACCTATATTAAGGTCATGTTTCTCAAAAGATCTATTTTCATTCTTTTCATGTAAAATAGTACGTTCTTTAATGAATTTAATAATCTCTTCACCTACAACAACTGGTACTTGATGATTAAAATCATCTACTCTAATAATCTTCATACCATTAGCTTCACAATATTTCTTTATTTGTGTAGCTGAATATACATTACGTCCAAACTTTTGTTCTAACACTGTGAAGCGTTGAATGTTATTTTGAACTTGTTCAGCATTACGAATATGATTATCAAGACCAATTTTCTTAAGCATCTCAATCTCTTCAGAACTTTGATTAGTTTGTAACAGTAATAATGTATCTGATACATCTTTTGAAACTTCTGATTTATCCTTCTTAGATATCCTATCTAATGTAAGGATGTTTTTGTTTTCAGCCATTATTTAATAGTTTGATAAAACTCAATAATATGTTTCATTGCACCATATTCTGGATTATAAAATCCTGTTACCATATCAATAAAATGTTGAGATGATAATATTGACAAGAATACAGCTAAAACTCCATATATAGCAACTAATAGAATATTAGATTCTTTAGTTTCACCTGCTTCAGTTACATCAGTTTTCATAACATCAAATGCTATACCAAATCTATACCACAATACCATTGCAGAGATAGTCATAAATAAATAACATATAGACCATACTCTTTGTTGCTTAACTAATATGTCCCACACTTGATTAGTAGTCTTCTCAAGCTTATTTGCTGTCTTAGTTAGAAGATCTCTTGCTTCAGGTGTTAGAGTCTTAACTACATCTTTTACGTCGCTGTAAACGGTTGTAGTGCCTTCTTTAATATCACCATAAAATGTGCTAACACCTTCTTTAACAGCGCCACCTGTATTTTTAGATGGTAATGCAGCTTTTACAACATCTGCCGAGTTATTAATTGCAGATTCTGCAACCCGTGCTGTCTTATTTACAGCATTATCCACTGATTTGCTCTGGGCAAATACAAACGAGCCTGTTAGTAAGGCTAAAAAGAGAATTTTCTTCATTTATTAATTAATTAAGGTTAATCTAAATTATTGTTAACATCTTTCCAATAGTTTTCCCATATATACGATGGAGCTAAAACTATAGCTGCAGATCGTTCGTTGTTGTAATGCAAATATATACAAAATGATATAAACATAACTCCACAATATATTATAAATAATATTTGTGAAGCTACATACCAATAATTATGTTGCCATAATACTAAATTAGTATTACGTCCATTATTAAATGCAAATAAAGGTAATAACCAATATAAAATCACTGGATACATTGTCAATTGCAATAGTAATCCAAAAAGTCTATTAATTGTCATTACCTATAGGTATTACGATTGATCTACGTTCCATCCAAAGCCATAAGCCCATTGGACCCATTATTATTATAAATAGAATTATTATATGAACGATACTTAGTATTCTACCAAATATACAACCATCAGATAATCTATCATAACGTACAAATGTAGGCTCATACCATGATGGTAAATACCAACATACTGTAAGAAAATATGTAGCTATAACTACCACTACAGCTACAAATATTGATGCTATTGTTATTCGCATTTTTTAAGTTTTTAATTAGTTATTTACAGTACTTAGGTGAGATATCGAGGCATGATTCTCACCTGTACTGCGTGCACCCTAGAATTGTATGTCTAGGTAACATTATTAAATCAGTCTTATTGATCGAGCGAAGCAAGCTTAAGAACTGAATAATATTTTAAATTAATTGGATCATTACTACAATAACTACTATAATTAGTGAGAATATCATAGATTTATTAAACTCTTCATCCATAATTTAATATGTATTGATTAGAGAAAGACAGGATAATATATCATCCATTTAATTATGGTCCTTATATGATGGGAATCGAGACCCACACATATCTATCAACCCATATTTATATATAATATTAAATGACGTCAATATTATCCCATCGAATTTGATTGTTACCCAGTGGCTAGTACTGGACAATTAATGACACAGTGGCTCCGAGAACGATTACGCGGTATTGTGCCCTTCATAGGCGACCATTTTGCTATAACAATCAATTTCCCTAATTTGTTAATTTCAAATATTCTTTATGCAAGAAATCTACAGGATGAGTATTTTTATCCTCATCATAAAATAATTTCATTAATTCATCAACCATACGGAAGTGTGTATCCTTACAAAAATGAAGAGGTTTCTTAGGGTTAAATATTATTTTATGAGATAAATGTGTAAGACATAATTCTACCCAATGTAGTCGAGTATATGTACCATCTTTATCTAAATTTTTAAATAATATTATACCATCTACTATTACTGCACCTGTTACTGTTAGGTCTTGATAATAGAAATTGCACATATCGAATATCTTCGCCATATGCTCTGTTGTAAGTTCAAGCTTTTTCATTTTTGATTTAATTTGTTGAGAGTTTTAGTTAATAATTTTATTTCGATTTCTTGTTGTTGAATTTGATGTTCTTTTTCTTTAATTTGTGTTGATATTAAATCAACCAAATGATTACGCATTTCATTCAAGACAATAAGTCTGTCTTGTTCTGAAAAGTTGTCAAATACATATCTTGCTAGCGATTTAGCTTCATTTTTAGCTAGCGTATTTGTACCAGGTATATATTGTATAAACAAATATAATATAAACCGTTTAAACCGCTTTCTCATAAGACTATGTAATAAGTTTCATATTGAATTTCTTATTTCTATTTGTAGCAATTTTATCTACAAGATATGCTAACATATGAGAATGATCTCTAAATACAATTTCAGCATTATATTTAGGCTTTTTCTTTTTGTGAACGTAAGGAGTTTGGTTTGAACTCATAATTAGATAGTTTTTTGGTTAGTTAATCTTCGTCTTTAATGTAATCTATACATCTTTTGTGATGAGCTTCATCATTAGAACAAACTTCATATTGATGAGTTTGTTGAACATTCCAATAAGTTGTTATTTTACATAAACAAGTTTTGCAAACACCAAGATCACTCTCGATGTCTGCTTCCATTTGTTTATCTATAGCTTGAGCCATAGATTTCTTATGTTTTAAGCTTTGTAAATGCATTATTCTAATGTTTTAAGAAGTTCTACAACTTTTTTACGATCTTCAGCTGATAAATCTAATAATTGTTTAATAACAACTATTAATGGTTTAAGAGGTTCTTCTCTTTTAAATATACCTTTTACTCTTGCTGTACTTTTACCTTGTTTGAATCCTGCAACAGATCCTGTAAGAATAGGGCTTTTCTTTTTACCACCTCTAATAATATAATAATATCTTGCAGATATATTTTGTGGTTTTCTATTTTTAAGTTTTCTAGCAGCTTGATCAAAAGCATGTCTTAAATTATCTGGAAATAATGCTACTGTATCCATAATAATTGTATCTTCATCTTTTGTATAACCTTTTAAAGTTATTTTTTTAGCCGTGAAAACTTTTTTTGGAGTTTTATCCAAAACGTCATCTAATGTAATTGCATTCATAGTGATTTAATTTATTTATTTAGTTAGTTAATTTTAATTTGTTTGAAACTTTTTACTATAGGTTTATTATTGCTATATTTAACAATTTTACCCCATACTTTTTTGTCATTATTATCAATATAATACCATATATTGAATAATTTTAATAATTTTATCATTTGATTTAGTTTTAATAAATACCCATACCCTTATAGCTTACCGAGTTATCAGTTACGGAGCTTATATAAGAGCAGGGTATCTAAATATTAAGCATCACCATGTTATTGCACATTTTTCCCAGTATACACGACTACTCTGGTTCAGCGGTGTCCAGCTCCTACTTAATACAATTAGACCTACATCAGGGACTCGAACCCTGTTTAAACCTCATGTATGTAGGACATTCGCAAAGAATGTTTTATATATTTTAATCTTATATTTTCAATTCGATGTCTTTCCACCAGTCAGTCTTATGTAAATTTACTATCATTATGAAAAACAACACAAAGTATGTTGGACTTAATAGTTTTGACTCACGCATTTACAATAGCTACCTTGCCGACAAGCAAAGATTCCTTATATAGTCCAACACTTCAAAACACCCCAGAAAGAGGGCAACCGATGTGTGGAGCCGGGGGGAATCGAACCCCCGTCCATAAATGTATTCAATGTGTAATTTATATAGCTTCACGTTTTTAAATTGTTACGCTCAAAAGGGTCAGCCTGGGCTAACAATCCACCACTCTATTTAATCTAACAGAGAAATCCTTAGAATATTATGCTGCCATCAATACTTCCTCAGAAGTAATTAAGCTACGAACTTTTGCCATATTGGCGTCAATTTGTTTTCCATTTATTCAATTCACCTTAGTTTTAACCAGTTATCTCTCTGGGCTAATTACATCATTTACTCTCAATCATGTCAAAACCAGTCGGCCCCTTGTTGGAGTTTTGGTAGGACTCCATACCTATGGACACATTATAATATAGAGGCTAAACTAAATCACTAACTAAAACCTCTTATAATATGTCTACTTAGTTAGTAGGCCAATCTGGGAGATTTTCTATTGTGATATAATTACCTTTAGATGGCATTATAAGTGTTTCTGTATATTTTGGTACATTTGTAATAATAGGTTTATGCCTAAAATTAGCAATATCAAAAGCTTGTTCATTGGTTACATAAGAACCAGCTATACCAAGCTTTCTGGCGCGTATTCTGACTGTTTCCCGACTTATTTTATAAGCTTGGACAACTATGTCAAAATGAAAACTATCCTTCATTTAACATATATAATGTTAATAAATAAAGAAATATAGTAACTGAAAGATAATAACCAAGTCTATTTCTAGATATCTTTCTACGTAATACCATACAAAATTCTAAAGTTGATAGTATTGTTGAAAATACTAACAAAGTTACACAAAAGGTTATCATGGATTAAACATATTATAAATTATTACAATATTTATAATAATAAATGCTAAATATGTAGCCAAAAATCCTAATACGTTTGGTTCAGGAGCTTCTACACTTCTAGACCACCAATTTAACAAGTTAACTATAACAACATCTATTAAAAATAAAGATATTGCTAATGTATCTGTTGGGATTTCTATAATCATGCGTTTAAAATATATCCAAGGTTAAACAATAATATTATTGCAACTCCAGTTAATGCTAAACCAGCAAGAACTTTACCTACAATACCATCTGAATGTGTATCATTCCAATACACAAGTGTGTGCCACCAATAAGCACCTACTAATAATAATATTAGTATAATCAATATAAATCTTTCCATTATGTAATTATTATTGTTGATCTACTACTTTGTTTTGTTTCTCTATTATTTAATGCCTGCCAACGTTCTTCTAGAATATTATATTGTTTAACAATACTATCATTCATCATTTCTATTGGAAGGTCAAATAAAAATTGCATTTTACGTGCAATAATATTCATTTCTTCTTGTCTACTCATTAACATCAATTATATAAGTTGAATTAACGGTTTTAATAATCATCTTTTCTTCATCAAATTCTTCTATATCTGATGTTAAAAGTTTTGGACCAGAAGTAAGGTCAAGTGTTGGATATAAATATAATCTTGAACCAATTGTGATTCTATCATATTTAAAATAACCTTGAATTGCTCTTGAGCCAATAGGCAGTTTCCCAGCAAGGGCCTCACCAGGAACTCTGTCTTCGATCTTGGTGAGGATTAAGTATTTACCTTTCATTAGTCTTCTGTTACGGCGTCGTTGATATAAATACCAGCGACAACCCAGCCAATAATAGTACCTATCCAATATGGTACTGATGTTGTAATAATGTGTGAAAATGTTTCTTCTGAACATATTGCTATACTCATTGAAATAACTGTAGGCACTAAATTGCCTAAAAATAAGATACATAATATAATTAATGCACCTTCTCCTGTTTTGTAAATAATTTTTTCCATTTTGTTGTGATTTAGTTTGTTTGTGTTTAAATTGATTTAATCGAACATTGCTAAAATAAATACCCATACTATAGCACCTGGTATTGTAATAGGTGCAAATAATATAAGTAACCATTCAGATAAGTTTAAAGTTTTATCTTTATCTTCATGTGTCCAGTATAATACTATACTTAAAAAATACATTGCTGTACAATAATATAATATACCTTCCATATAATTATCCATGACCATTTTCTTCTAAGAAGTTAATAGCATCGTTAACAGTAGCATTACCAACTACAATAGTATCTTGTGAAGATTTTCTAATTATAAGCAATGCACCATCTAATGATATATTCTTATTGTCTTCGTGTATAATTATTGTATGATGATTATGTCTAGGTTTTTCAGGATTTGTTTGAACTGAATATTTAAGAAATTGAGCTGATATTAAAAGCATGAAGCCTATAATAATTAATGTTATACCTATTTTCATAATTTAATTGATTTGTGTTTTACACCTGAAACTTATACTCCTATTATACAATGTAGTTGTTTACAAAGTATTATATTTATATAAGAACTAAGGTGCCCTCAACAACTTGGGAAGTTATTTAAGTTTTTGTAACGTCATGATTAAGGTACGTTATTCTGTAAGCCATTTTAAAGCTTCTTCTGCATTATTAAAGGTAAATGCAGTTATAGGATATTTAGATGATAAATCTTGTACAAGTTCTTTTTTTGAAGAATATTGTCGTGAATGAGTACTATTAAATACAGCAACAAGATATCTATTTATTGTAAAACATTCTTTTCGATTTTTTACAACAATATATTTCTTATTTTTATGTATTATTCCTATTTTAGATGCTTCATTAATATCATTTAATGGTATTATATTTGGAGTTAAAATTATTGTTTTCATTTTAAAATATTTGTTTTGTTATGTTACAATAAAATCCATCTTCTGATTTAAAAGAATATATTTTATCGTCTTGAAATACTAATCTAAATCTTCTGAATTGATTAGTTTTTGGGTTAATAATATTAAATTGTTGTGGTCCATTAGGAAATGGAATTGCAAAATTAGGAATATGTAAATCTGTTTCTTTTGCATAAAGAGTTTTAAGGGTTTTACTATATGAGAAAAACCCTATATTATAGTTAAATTTCATTTACTTATTTGTACTATTGCTCTTATTATAATAAATATAACAATAAGCACTATTAATATTGGTAAGAATTCAATTATACTACTAACCATTTTAAATAAGAACCATCCTGTAAGAAATATAGCTAATGCTCCAAATAAAAATTGTTTCATTGTGATTTAATTTTTGTAAGTATATACTATATACTCTTTTTGTTTGTTATTGTATTCATAAATGTCAAACTTAGTTGACGTACTGCCATCTTGCCACACATAACCTGTATTAAACTCGATTACATATATTTCATCATTACCTGTTAAGAATTTAATGATATAATGATTTGATTCAATTACTTGATATTGAAAATCATCAATAAATAATGTATTAGCTTTAGGATTAAATTTAATATGTATTGTAGATGGTGCAAATGGAGCTTTATCCATATTACCATCAACTACTAACATAAATTTATCACCTATAATATCTACACCTAATTGAGGATTTGTAAGTTTCATTTCAATAGGTTCAGTTGAACAAGAAGATACTACTACTAATAGAAGTAGTAGTATCAATTTAGTTACTTGTTTCATTATTGTGCAAGTGCTAATTCTAATTCAACTTTATCACATTGTGTGTGATTTACCCATTCTTTGACAGTAATAGTATTACCTCTAGAATCAAATGTTGCATAAGCTATTTCAAGCTTGTTGTCAGCATATGGATTAATATCTACTATTTCAGCAGTATCAATATCTTTAGATGAACGAACTCTTTCGCCTTCATCATTTGTACCCCAATAACTGTATTTATTTAAATTAGTTGGTTTAACAATATTACCAACTTCAAAGTTTATCTCTTGATTATAACCATTTAATGAGTTATATAACATAGATATACCTGTTTTATCATATGATAACATACGGCCAATAAGAGTTTCAACAACTAATTCGTTATGTTTAAACTCTGGATTCATATTGTCTAACAATTGTTTAGCAATTGAGTCTACAGATACTTCTACTTTAATGCTTTGATTGAAATTTTTCATTGTGTTTAAGATATTTAATTAATTATTTGTTTTATTTAATTTTCGCTGATGTTATTAATGTGTAATAACTTCTTTAATGCAACTATTTGATGTAATTCATCAAGAGATTCATCTAACATATTATGCATTTCTTTTAAGTCTTTACGACTATTAATGAGATCAGATACTCTACCTGTTCTAAGAATAGTAGAATATATTTCATGTAATGAGTTTATAGTTGTTGCAACTATAAGCAAATGTTTATCTTCGTTACTCATGTGTTTTAAATGTTAAAGTTGAATGAGTAATACTGAAGATGTTGTCATTATATCTTGATACGATATTAAATCGTTTAATCAAAGATACTCTTACTGGATTAGATGATGCAACTAACTGACCACAGCTATTGAATCTTAGACGTCTTTTTGACATAATAATAAGGTTTAGTTTGGTTAAAGTTTAATTTTAAATATGCATAAGCTTAATCTACATAATGCCATAGGCACTAAGAATATAAGGAAATTATTAAATGCTGATTCACTAACTTGATAACATAAATATCCAATTAGTAATAATAATACGATAACAAAGACTAATAGTCCTTTAACTAAATTGTTCATAAGTATAAGTTTAGTGATTAAGATTGTATAAAATAAGCAATTATACGCCGTTTATTGTAGATCGAACAGGCATGTTTAGTGCTACAATGTCTCCCGGGAAACTGATTCTAACGACGTATAAAAGCTATTATATAAATTTGAGTATTTGATATTGGACGCTTTGTAGGAAATTTGAGGTTGATATTGGTAGCTTTGTCGACAATTCTGTCCACGAAAGCTCTACTTATACCACAATACAACAACGACGAAGGAGTTGAGACTCTCGCCGAAGGCAACCTTTACCTCGAACGACTGACTGAATGACGAATGAACGACGAAGGAGTGAGTGAGGAATGAAGGAAGGAGTGAGAGTAGTGGTAGTATGCACGCAAAACAAAACACGAGCGGAGCGAGCTAAGCAAAAAAAGAAATAGAGAGTGTTTTACCACTCTCTATTATAAGGAATACTATTCCTGCTCTTCTTCTGTGTCTGCACCTGCAAGCTTGGCAACACGATTAGTGGAAGACTCTTCAGATACAGGCTTTTCAACAGCCTCTTCTTTAACCTCTTCAACATCTTCGCCTGAAGCCTTTTGTGCGAATGCAAACATAGCATTGAAATCATCATTGTCGATTTCATCAACAACTCTTAATCCTCCGCAAGAGAAGTTAACACGAGTCTTATCATCTGATGGACGCATAGTTAACCAATAGCAAGCACCTACCTCAATAACAGCAATACGAGGATTTCCTGCCTCGTCTTCGCCTCCATTGAAAATAACTGCAACCTCTTTTTCTTTACCGTTCATAAGCACCTTAGCGGTACCGCGGTAAAATTCCTTTCTATCCACAGTTGCTGGTTGTGGATTAGGATTTAGACTTGAAACAGTTCCCGCGACTTGAATGTCTTGAGGGCCTTGAGTTCCGTCTTTACGTTGAGAATAAGACTTTACAAGCTCGCCTGTAACTTCATCTCTTTTCATTGCTAAACGTGGTTTAGTGGACGTGTGTAACTTAGATTGTGACATAATGGAAATTGTATTATGTGACTACACGCTGATTCATAGCTGTAGTAGCCACGATTTATAATGAATGACAAAGACTATCTTTGCCTAAATTCGATGAAGGTATAGTGATGATTCAACTTACAACGCAATACAATATATACCAACTAATGAATATAATACCATTATACCTATATATGTATAGTGTACGCATACACATAGTGTAGCCTATAGTACACACCACATATGGGTCACACACGCAGTGTGTGTATTACCCACTATAGCACAGCAATAGTATGTATTATATTAGTAGTTGGTAGTGTGCAAGTGTAGCATAAGCGATAACTCGTACAGCTGAGGGTGGAATTCGAAGAATTCCTTTAGCGTCGATATACGTAATGCAGTTGGCGGTGAATCTACTTTTACCTATGGGGGATATCCCCAAAACTCGATTAAGGTGGGGTGATGTTTCAACTTAGTCCACTCTCACACACCTAAAAAAATTTTATAAAAAAAATTTTGCGGAAAAGTGTCATAGACTGTTCTTGTAAAGCTACTATTTACAAGACTTAACACCACTTTAAACCAGTAACATATATGATAGTAATAGAAGGAAGTATATATATATAGTTGGTTAAATTGACATTTTAGCTATTACTTAATATAACTTTTTTGAAAATAGTTGCAAAAAAATTAGGATTTGTCAAATATATTCCGTATCTTTGTACTAAGATATAAAGATGCAACTAGTTAAGGATATGGTTGCCCAATTTAGCTGGACACGGCAGCACTACACAGTAGGTTTGGGATAACGGGTTTTGAGAGGTATGACAACTTCCATAACACTGGCTAGCCAAGCGGACCACATAACCAAGAAGACGGGTTATCGTGGAAACCTCTCTATATCTATAAGACAACAACAGTATACTATTGTATACCTAAGTAATACAACAACAACATTAGTCCATATACCCACTTCAAAAGAGTGGGTTTTTTTTATTTTAAAAATAATTGCAAATAAATTTGGAAATGTGATTTTTTTTCACTATCTTTGTATAAATAATTTAAAACATGATTATACCAACAACAGCAGATTGCTCAGATCAATGTCCTTACTTTGAGGCAGATATTAACACTGATGGACAGACTCAAGGGTTTAAGGATTGGGTTAAACAAATTACTCAATGTAAGCATAAGATATTCCTACCAGATGGAACGTCGTTAGATTACAAACTTTTTATGGATTCTATCAATGATAGATTTAAAAACAATGACTTTACTAATTACTTAATTAATCACTACAATGAGCTCTGAAGACAAATACAATGAATGGTTAGAATCTATAGTACATTTACAACATAAAGTGATTTTACCAGATCAACATACTATAGATAAGACGAGATGGACATCTCATAAGGGTTTTAACTCAACAGGATTCTACTCTTACTTAAAGGATTTATACGAAGCTAAATATAAGAAAGATGACAAATAATAAATTTAATATAGGAGATGAGGTTTATCATGTTACTCCTGAATCAGAGAAAGGTGTTATAGTAGAGGTTAACTATTCGTTTTCACTTGATAGATATGCCTACACAGTAGCTACTTCATGGAATACAGAATACGTTTGTGCAGAGCATGAATTAACTGAACATAAAAACTTTTAAAAATAATTGATAAAAAATTAGGAATTGTCGTTTTTTTTACGTACCTTTGTACTATAATTTAAAAACATAGAATATGTGGTTAACAAAATCAATAGAAGTTACCCTAGGAGATAAAGATACAGAGATGTTGCTTGGAATATATAATCAAGCGTTTGATGGATTTCCAGTAGATGAAGATGGTGAACCAATTTTAGATAATGAGCCTATTAGAATTAATAGATGCTTAATAGGATTTTTAATTTTTAACATAGGTATATATTATAAGTAATGGTAGAAGATATTTATTTTTACATAAGACAAGATCTGATTTTACATCAGGATGATTTATTAAACTTACAGAATTATTATACACATAAGTATAGAAGCAAAGATGTAAGACTTGATATTAATGTAGGTATATTTCTAAATGACAATCAAGAAGATGTTGTTCAGATATATGTAGCAGATAAGTTTACTAAGATACGTGAGCAACTAATACTAAAGAATAATAAGATTATAGATTCAATTTTAACATTAAAAAGATTTACACATGAACAGGAAGATAGAGAGAGAGATTAGTTCTAGTCATTTAGAAATATTTAGTACAACTAATGGTATTGTAGATGAAGATAATATTAGATTCGCTAAAGAGAATTTACTATTTGCAGCAATGAGACGTAATACAGATTTAGTTGAAGTACATAAAGAATATCCAAAAGATAATATGACTAATGTTAGATTTGACTTAGATGTAATAGTTCTATCTAGATCTCGATATAACGAAATGAAAGAACATGAAGATAACTATTTAAAACTTTGTAACTAATGAGTTCGTTTAATAAAGCAGGACAACGACAAGCTAGACAAGTGCTTGACAGGAAGACTAAGAAACATGTAAAAGCATTCTATAAGATTATTGGAGAAATGGAAGACATCTCTAAACAATTAGATCCATCTATAGAATATAATGAAGAGAATATAAATGAATATGTATTACCTATTTATGGTAGAGAATTAGATCATATGGAGAAGTTTATTATCTTAGGTAAGATGAGTGACAGAGGTACTAATATAGGTAAGGAATTTCATGAGCGAAAAGAAGATAACGCTAGCTAATATATTATCTTTTGTAGAAGGTAATATGCAGTTAATATTAGAAGGACTAAATCGTCAGCCACAGCATATTAGAGAACAGATTGCATACAGAAGATTATTATGCAAAGACGACTGCGCCGTAGATAACAAATGCGTATACTGTGGTTGTGATTTTTTAGGTAAAACTTCAGTAGTGAAGAGTTGTAATAAAGGTGTAAGGTTTCCCAACCTTATGAGTAAACCTAGATGGGAGAAATTTAAAATAGACAATGGGATTCAATAATTATTATATAGTAGAAGGTAAAGATTTAACAGACGTGCTTAGTCAAACAGAAGAGATAATGAGTGACTTACAGAAGATTCAAAATAGATACAGTGGATATAGTATTAATGTAGAACTTCATAATTCAACAGAAGACAAGGTGTATGCTGAAATAAACATTAGATATGAGCAAGAAGATAAAGAAGGTGTTAAGGACTCTATTGAGCCACCTACTCTATTATAATAGAATGGCTCCATTCCCTGTATTTGATACAGAGTATGTTGAAGGTATTAAAAATAAATTAAGAGAAGTAATGGAAGATAAAGATAAAGATTACGATTTAGAACCGGTAGTGGCCTGTAAGTTTTGTAAAGACTTACATATCCTATCAGATGAAATAGGCAATGATGTTTGCATGAAATGTGGAGCAATTAACGAGTTGAAAGAGTTCTCAAATATTAACGAATACCTTAAATGGAAACATGGCAAAGACTCTTAATTCAGAAAAACCAGCATTAAAGACAGAACCTAAACTTAGGGTTGAACTTAATGAAGAACAAAAAGAATTCGTAGCTCTCTTTTATCAATATGATGTTAACTTTCTATTAGGAGACTTTGGATCAGGTAAGTCATTAGCTGCTGTACACACAGCATTAAAGGCTTTCAGAAAGAGAGATAAAGCATTCTCTATAGATAATATATGGATTACACGTCCAATGCTTAAAAACAATCTTGCTGCCCTTCCTGGAACACTTGAAGAAAAGATGGCTCCTTATACGTTTCCTATTATACAGAACTTAGAGGTATGTCAAGGTAAAGAGAATACTGATAAGATGTTAAAAGAAGGACTTATTAAGATTATGCCTATTGATGTAGCTAAAGGAGTTACCTTTATTAAGTCTGTAGTTATAGTAGATGAGTTTCAAGATATGGATTATAATGATTTTAGAACAATCTTAACTAGGCTAGGTGAAGGATCAAAGATGATATTTTGTGGATCCCGTGAACAAATCGACAAATCTATCAATGGCAATTCTTGTATACATAGAATTATGAAACTAGAAGAGTCTGGCCTAGTTGGATTTAAAACACTTACAGCAAACCATCGTAATCCTATACTTACACATATAATTAAATATTTAGAAAATGAATAAAGTAAATTGGACAGAAATAACAGGAGAAGAATTAAAGACTATCTTAAGATTTATAAAAGATCAAAGAGATCTATTCTCTTCACTTCAATCAGATATGTTGCCAGAAGCAGGAGAATCATGTACACATTGTCATAGTTCATTAGTAGATGGTAGTAGATTAGATATTGAATTAAAAATAGAAAGAAAAGTTAGACATGAGTAATAGTAAGATAGCTAATATGAACGTTAAACTTAAAGATTTATTCTTTAGGTGGTTAGATATAACCAGAAGCTTTCATAAGCTAAATAACCAGCAACAGCAAGTATTAGCCTTACTCTTATATTATCATTATAAATATAGAAAAGAAACTACTAATAATAAGATTCTTTGGAAGATTATATTTGACTATGATACTAAACTTAAAATAAAAGAAGATGAGGTGTTTAAGAATGGTTTATCAGATGGTGCCCTTCAAAATATATTGACTGCTTTACGTAAGAGGAAAATTATAGTAGATGGTGAAATAGCTAAGGTATTTATACCCGAACTTGATTTATCAGCAAAGAACTTTAAGATTGTATTTAACTTTAATATAATAGATAATGAGCGACAAAGTTGATAAGCTAATACATAGTATAGGGTTAGAACATAATCTTCAAGATAGCATAATTAGGAAGATAGTCAACTCTCCTTTTAAGTTTACAAGAGAAACTATAGTTAATCTAGAATTACAAGATAAAACAGAAGAGGAGTTTAAAGAGATTAAAACAAATTTTATATATTTACATATTGGGAAGTTATATACTAGTTTCCCAATATACGAGAAGATTCAGAAACAGAAAATTAATTTAACGGAGAAATGGAAGAAAGAGTAAAGGGAGAAGACATTAAGGAAATTGCAAGTAACTTTCCTTATGCACCATTGTTTAATAGAGTATATATTACTTTAAATAAGATGGATGAAGACGGAGATTTAGTACTCTCAGACAATGTACTAGACGATAGGCAATATATCGTAGCAGGTGGATTCGAATGGAAAGGGGTTACAATTGAACCAGGAGATTTAGTTCTCATTGATATTGAGAAGTTAATGGTTCCAGTTAGACAAGAATCTACAAATGCATATGAAACAGTTATGCAAGTCAAGATTGATCCAGTAGAAGTAGATGGACAAATGTTCGCATTAGTGGACGAAAGAGTTATTAAATCAAAAATTTACACAAATTTATTATAAGATGAGAGAGAATTTAGTTACATTAGACAAAGCCTTAAACGCGGCAAACAAATCAGGGGCATTTACTCTACAAGAGGCAATTGCAGTTATTAACGCTTTTCAAGCAGTAGTAAACTTTATTGGTAAAACAGAAGATTTATCTGAACCAGTAGCAGAAACACCTGCCAAGAAACCTCGTAAAGCTAAAGCAGTATAATATGGCAATAGTTATTTTAATATTAATAAGTCTTGTTTCATGTGTTTGGTGTTTATTTCAAAGTCAAGAGATTGGCAGATTGAAGTATGAGAACGAGCAATTGATTTCAGATAATATGGATTTAGAACAACAATTACATGTTATTACTGAACTTAATAAAGAAACTGCTAAATCAAGAAGATCTAAAAAAACAAATTAATGAAGTTGTTTGAAATGAAAGACTTCACGTTAAACGTCAATGTTGAAGCGTGGGGTCTTTTGCCTTTTAAGGCAATACTAAAGAAAGATAAAAGTAGAACTAAAGAAACTGCTTTTAAGGAAATGTTATTTATATATTATTATGTAGATGTTAGATCTGATTATATGTATATAGTTAACAATAAGGAAAGGGAGAAGGAGATTATTAAAGATATTGGATTACCTTCTGATTGGACTCAGGAAGACTATATAAAGGATGCTATTGCATTCTATAACAAGTTTACTACTCCAATACAGAAACTATATAAATCTTCTCTTAAATCAGTAGATGATGTGTCTAAGTATTTAGAAGATACTGACATCCTTCTAGCTGAACGAACTGATAAAGGAGGTACAGTAACTACACTTCCTATGATTATGACATCTATTAAAACAGTACCTCTTATTATGAAAGACTTAAAGGCTGCTTATAAGGAAGTCTTAGCTGAACAGAAAGAGATGGAAGGAAGAACAAAAGGAAGTAGATCTATGGGATTATTTGAGGAGGGTCTACAGTTTGAAGATAAATGATATGAAAAATAATATATGTGTATATCGTCATAGACGATTAGATAAAAATGAAATATTTTACATAGGAATTGGAGCAAAAAGAAGATCTAGAGAAAAATCAGGCAGAACTTCATTTTGGAATAACATTGTTAATAAAACCAAATATGAAATAGAGATTCTATATGAAGACTTATCTTGGGAAGAAGCTTATGAGTTAGAAATATTTCTTATAGAATTATATGGAAGAAAAGATAAAAGGCTAGGAACTCTTGTGAACCTTACTAATGGAGGAGAAGGATCTCCTGGGAATATTAGATCAGAAGAAACTAGAATTAAAATAAGTAATGCAATGAAAGGAGTAGAAAAATCTTCAGAAGCAAGAAGAAATATGTCAATTGCTCAGAAAAAAAGAAAAAATAATCCAAACTTTAAAAGACTTAGAAAAGTAATAAATACAGATACAAATGAAGTTTTTGAATCAATTGTAAAAGCAGCAAATTCAATAAACAAAAATCGTCATGCTTTTTACTGGAGATTAAATTATTCTAAAAATTTTAATTTTAAATATTATGAATAAAGAAATATTTTTTACTAACGAAGCTAGGGATAGGCTTTTTGAGGGCGTAAGAAAGTTACATGATGCTGTAGCTTCAACGATGGGTCCTAATGGTAAAACAGTTATACTTTCAGACGAATATGGATTACCTCGTATAACTAAAGATGGCGTTAGTGTCTCAAGAGCGATTAATTTTAGAGATCCTATTGAACAGATTGGAGCCACACTTATCAAAGAGGTTGCAGAAAGAACGGTTAACCAAGCTGGAGATGGAACTACCACTGCTACGGTACTTGCGTGGGCGTTAATAAATAATTTAAAAGAGTTTAATTCTAACGATGTTAATAAAGCATTCGATGAAATCATACCTAAAGTTCTTCAATATCTTAAAGATAACTCTAGAGAACTTAAACAAGACGAAATTAAATATGTTGCTAGTATATCTGCTAATAATGATATACAGATTGGTAATATTATTCAGCAAGCTTATAATTTTTCTAATCTAGTTAAAGTAGAGGAGTCTAATCAGTTTGAGGATTCTATTGAGTATATTGATGGAATGAAGTTAGATGTGTCATACTTTTCTAAACATTTCTCTAATACTAAGAAAGAGACTTGTGAATATCATAATCCTTATATATTATTAGTAGATGGTAAAATAGAAGATCTCATGCCTCTTAAAAACATCCTAACAGATATATCATCTACAGATAAGTCCATACTTATTATAGCAGAACATGTGTCTGAAAAGGAGATGAGAAAGCTAGAATCAAATGTTCTGTCCAGTAATATAAACTTATGTGTTATTAAAACGCCAGGATTTGGCCCTATAAGGAAAGATTTCCTCAGAGATATATCAGACTTCACTGGAGCAGAGATCGTGTCTATAATGCCAAATAAACAAGTTTCATGTAAAGCACTTGGACAACTAGAATCATGTACTATTACAAAGAATCACTCTTTACTTATTAAACATGAAGATATTGATGTAGAAGATATTGTATCTAGTCTCGCCACAATGAGAGATGAAACTCCTGATCTTACAGAACATGATAAAGATATTTTATCTAAACGTATTGAAAACTTAACTGGTAAAGCTGTCATTATTAGAGTAGGAGGTAAATCAGAGATTGAAATGAAAGAACGTAAAGACAGATATGAAGATGCTGTACTTGCAGTAGCATGTGCATTAGAAGAAGGTATTATAGAAGGTGGAGGAGTAGCTTTCGAAAGAATGAAAATAAAATTACATTTAGATTGGCCTACACCTGAAGATGAAACTGAATTTGTTATTCAGAATAGAATGATAGCATGTCTTAGCGCTCCATTGAATCAAATAAACATAAATGGTTGTAACGTAAATACATTAAGCGGAAGTATGTTTGATAAAAATATTATAGATCCACTTAAGGTTACTCGTTGCGCTTTAGAAAATGCAGTATCAGTCGCTAAGACGGTACTATCAACAGACTGTATAGTCTTAAATCCAAATCAATGGAATTAAACAAATACCAGACTCCTATAGATATAGAACTTCAAAACTCTGTACCTAAAGAAGTCTATGACAACTTATTGGAGTATATAGCTACAGTTAAGTTTATAAAGAATCTTATAGATCCTAATAGAGAGTATGTTAAAGATAGACCAGTAGATCCACTATATGAAGATGGACGTATCTTAGTAGATATAACTAATCCTCATATATTAGAGGATATGGATTACTTTAGAGAACGTTCACTATTCTTTGCTAAGAATGGTAAGTATACTAATATACCAGCTAACTCAAACCCTAAATCAGATTATGCAGAATTTTGGAAAGAAGAACTACGTCGTTGGAAGTATGGAATGGTACGACCTGATGGCGAATGGATTCCTGGAGAATTGTATTTCTATTGGAACTATTCTCCTATTTGGTTAGCTAAAACTATTGCTCAAGGTAAAAAAGAAGAACGTAGTCAAGGAGAACGTGTACGTAACTTTGCCAAGACATGGTTAGGTGACTATCTTTATTATCATTATGTAGCACGCGCTAAACGTATAGGTAAACATGGTAAGATACTTAAGACAAGGGGTATTGGATTCTCATTTAAGAATGCATCTGAGTCTCCACGTAATATGTATGTATTTCCAGGTTCAGGTAATCCTAACTTCCATTTAGCATCTGATAAAGGATTCTTGAGTGGAGATAAAGGTATATGGGGTAAAGTATTAGATACGCTTGACTGGATAGCTGAAACTACTCCATTACCTCGTTGGAGAACTGTAGATGCAACTAAAGAGATGAATGTACAGTTAGGATTCAAAGATGAATATGGTGTACGTAAAGGACTCCTATCGTCTGTCTTCTGTATATCTATGAAAGATAACCCTGATAAGGCAAGGGGTATTAGAGGACCTTTAATTCATTATGAAGAAGATGGTCTGTTCCCTAATCTTGAGAAAGCATGGAACGTTAATCTTAAAGCTGTACAGGATGGTAATGTATCCACTGGATTTATGTTAGCTGGTGGTACAGGTGGTGTTGAAGGAGCTTCATTTGCAGGATCTGAGAAGTTATTCTATAGACCTGCAGCTTTTAATATATATGGAATACCTAATGTATTTGATAAAGGAGCTCATGGAGAAACTGAATGTGGATTCTTTTGGGGAGCATATCTTAATCGTAACGGGTGTTATGATATTGAGACTGGAGAACCAGACGTTATTAAAGCTCTCGTAGAACTATTAGTTGAGCGTCATACGATTAAATATAATTCATCTGATGCAGGAGCTATTACTCAGCGTAAAGCAGAGGAGCCTATTACTCCACAGGAAGCTATCATGCGAACTGAGGGTACTGTATTCCCTGTAGCTGACATTAAAGATTATCTTGAGAGTATAGCGCCTAAAAAAGAATCATTCCTTGCAGAGCACTATATAGGAGAATTAGTATATGATCCTAAAGGAGAGATAGAATGGAGACCAACTGACAAGTATCCCTTGCGGGCATATGATAGTTCAGATACAGATAGAACAGGATGTTTAGAAATCTTTGAAATGCCTAAGAAAAATGGGGAAGGAAATATACCTCGTGGAAGATATATATTTGGGATTGACCCAATTGATGCAGATGCTGGGACATCTCTATTTAGTATTATTGGCTTTGATACTTTTACTGATCGCATTGTATGCGAGTATACTGGTAGACCACGTTTGGCGAACGACGCATACGAAATAGCATTACGTATGTTAAAGTTCTATAATGGTGAAGCTAATTATGAAAGCAATTTAAAAGGACTCTTTAGTTACTTTGATTCACGTAATTGTCTTCATTATTTAGCAGATGTGCCACAGATACTTAAAGATATGGATATGGTTAAAGCAACTAATCTATATGGTAATAAAGCTAAAGGTACACATGCTAATAAAGAAGTGAATAAGTGGGGACGTCTACTTCAAGCTCAGTTTATGCTAACTCAGTTTAATCCAGGTGATGAAGAAGATAATCGTCTTAATCTACATCTCATAAGAACTATACCTTATTTAGAAGAATGTATAGCCTGGAATGCGGATGGAAACTTTGATAGAGTATCAGCTGCAGGTATGTTATTTATATTACGTGAGGATAGAATTAAACGTACTAATTATGCTAGAGACAACCAATATAAGCAAATTAAGAAGGTATCAACGGATCCTTTCTTCGAACGTAATTACAAATAATAGCTATTACTTAATATAAGAAAATGAAAGATTTATTACAAAACATTTGGAATTAGTCTTAAAATAGCTTATATTAGTAGGTTAAAAACAATTAAATAAATTTATTGATATGCCAGTACCAATGATTAATAGTCTGATAATGCCACGGCAACGTCTTCCTTATAAAATGAAAACTAAGGAATGGCGTATTAGTTGCGTGGATTATTCAGATAGACATTCTTTTTATAATAACGAACGTGTTAGAAAAAGTTTACAAAATAAGATTATAAATTTAAATCTATATAATGGGATTGTCGACGTTAGAGATTTAACTAACGTTGTTAACCCTCATCATATAGATGCTAGTTTTGTACCAGACAATATACCTCATCACCCAATACTAGTTCCTAAGATTGATCTATTAGTTGGTGAAGAAGTGAAAAGAAGATTTGATTGGTCAGTTATAGTAACTAATCCAGATGCTATATCTAAAAAAGAAGAAGATAAAAAAGCTTTTCTTCAGCAAAAGATAGTTGACTTTCTTCAAGCTAATTATACAGATGAAGAATTAAAAGTTAAAATGGATGAGCTTGGTAAACATATGAAGTATACTTGG